>Ga0307517_10001708_pt1 | contig 36253 bp, 47 predicted proteins | sample 23_EM_MG_FD_194515 | JGI IMG/M metagenome (GOLD analysis project Ga0307517, IMG submission 194515) | Populus trichocarpa ectomycorrhiza microbial communities from riparian zone in the Pacific Northwest, United States - 23_EM | ecosystem: Host-associated > Plants > Roots > Unclassified | place...
GGGTCGGCCTTTTCCGTCACTGATCACATGATTGTCGGGTCGGCTGGGTCGGAGCGGAGCCGCTCGTTGGCTGGGAGCTGTGGCCGTTTCATCACGGACAAAACCCTCCTCCTTCCGGAGTCGGGGACCGTGACAACCTCCAGAGAAAACCCGGTTGCACCGCGAAATGGAGAAAAATTTGCTATCAATTTTGGATCTGACACTCAACTGTGTCATAAGTCCAAATTTTTCGAGTCACGACGACCAGGCGGAGTTGATATGTATATTGTGACATTCCTTGCGGTGTTGAAGTACGTGTGAGATGGTATCGCTTCTAGCGATCTCCGCAGAAAGTCCACTGGGATCCGGCCCGAACATTCGGTCATTTGAGGCACAAATTCGTGGAGCCGATGCTACCGAGGCCGATGGCGAACACGCTTAATGACTCACCGACCTCGACGATAAGTTTGGGAGATGCCGGTGGAGGAAGACATGTCTCGAGGGATGACGGGAGCACGAGGAGGATGTGGTAATTAGCGGGTCGTCGGGCGATCCCTAACCCGAGCGCACGACGGTCTACCGATATGTGCAACTCTGCCTCGTTCGGAATGTCGATGTGTGGCAAGATCGAGAGTGTGTCGCACCTCCGAAGCAGCACGTTCCGTAGCCGGGGAAGTGTGGCGTTGAGGGAAGGAATTGTCGATCATACAGAGAAATGGCACCAGGGGTAGGGATTCGATGTGCTGTGCGGCCATTAAAAGGTCAACGAGTGTGGCCGTCAGAACAGCGGGGTTTGTCAGAGGCAGCTTCAAAGCAAGGTGCTTCAAGCTGCCAAGAAATCCCGCTGGGCGTGCGGTGAATCCCGAGAGCGCCAATGATCCAGCCGTGGAGTTTGACCATCGATATCGTGATTGAGATCATGCATAGACCGCGTTTGGTGATACGTGGCTTGTGTAAGCTGGGGGCAGAGATATCCATCCTTCTAGAAACGGGCTAGAATCAATATCGAGAACGAGGTCCCGATACGACTGGAGCCCTCCGCAACGATTTTCAGCACATCATCCATCGCCCCCCATCGGTTGTCGACGAGAACACGGAGGCAATCACAAAGACCGTCGGTCGCTCGGACCGTTCGAGAGAAAACCGAGGGAGTTTGCCGCATTCCGGTTGGGAGGTACCGATTGGCACCTCAGCCCAGAGGGTCCCATCGCCCGAAAGCTTGATGAGGACTTTGATCTCTGTGTTGATCCTCGCCACACCAGTTCGGTGGACATTGAAGATACGAGCTACTCGACGAGCACGAGAAAGACACTCAGGATCCCTGGGGGAAACGGTTCACGTTCGATGGCATCTTGTGCAAGGTCGTTGATCGGTCCGTTGGGTGGTACGATCGACCTAAACGTCTGCCGGTGCTCGAAGAAGTGAGGGAGGACTTGCTGGGGAAAAGATTATTGACGCGATCGTGGTATACACCATGCTGGACGAACGACTGGATTCTCGCGTGTTCAAGTGGAGTTTCGCTTACAGAAACTGCAGCTCATGGAGAGGTAAATGAGCTTGGCGCGCGCATGCTGACTCCGGGAATTGCAACAAGCTGAGAGGGAGAATAAGAAAACAATAGTTTTGTGTGGGAGAAACATTGGACGAAATAGCATCAACGTTTCCAGTAAAGCACGTCCATGGAAAGAACGATAGACTTACTTTCAGACAACGAGGCAGTTCATTCCCCAGGCGGATTGTCGGCTCGGGCAGTCCTGTACTCAGATCATCATTCGATAGCAAAGTATCTGGGTAAAGGACTACCGAGCAGCACGTCTCCCGTACCGCGACCCCTGCAGTTTTACAGTTCCTCGTGGTATATATCGGGACAATTGTCCCTGGATGAGTGTCTCAGCATCCCCCACGAAAGTGCTGGGACGCCGCCACTTGTTTCCTTCCACCCGTGTCAGCACTCAGCAACGCAGGAAAATGCTCTCCCCGTACTTTTTATTCTTTGACGTTGACGCAGATCGGGAGCTCAAGATCCCCATATCCGCGGCCGCTCCGTATATGCTGTTGCATGAGGGAAAACCCGCACAGTTGAGGAAGTGTAAAGTCATGGTGAAAGTCGATGAGCGGCCCCAGTGGTTCCTTGTCATAACCAGATATGATGCGGATGGGAGGAGGAACACTGCAATACACGAAACCACCGGCTTCCGTTGGTTGGGACCGTTGGCCATCATGAAGCTGGAGAGGAAGGGGAGTAGGCGACCAGCTGGCATCGGCTCTCCTCGAGACTTTCACGCGGCTGTCTCTGCGTTGGAACGGTACGCGATGTCCCGTTCTTGGTCCATTTTCTCACGAAACCTCTGCAGGTACCTAGAAGAGATGAGGAGACAACTCAGCCGTGTCGGAGTGGCCGAATGGAGACGGTGCATAACCGAACCCGAAGATTGTACAGCGTGTTCCACACCTTCGCGGGTTGTGGAGAACGTCCCAGGACAGCCACAAAAGTTCTAGGGTTGATGCAGATGATGTATTATCGTAGCAAAATATGAACGTTGTCGTTAAGATTTGGTACCGATCCTTCAACTTTCACGTCCGTATCTAGCCTCGTAGATGAGGCGTATGAGGAGGATCCGAGTCGGTGGCGTGATTCTCGGTGGTCACTATGCGACTGCGAGCAGGCACGGATGGAAGAGGAAATCCCAATACATGATCACAAATCCTGACAGAACTGTGTGCACGCTGTGATTAAATCATTGTAAAACTGCCGTGGAAAATACATGACATAAAGCTACACCTAGCACCCCACAACTATTCGATCACCAGAACTTCCACACTTCCACTTCCTTCCGCCTGACCCATGGATGTTCACCTCTACAGCCGCGCAATTCAATATTTTCCGTGCTACAAAAAAGTCAACCATGTCGTCTCCGTCCAAGACGACGGCACGGCCGTTGCATCTCTCGCGAACGTCCACCCGTTTGAGAGAGGGACAGATGGGAAGATCGTCCTCGTCGGTGACCATCAAGGTAGAGAGTACTGAGGGCACGTGAAGCGCGATCATGCTCAGCCGTTCCAGCTGTTTGAAACCACGTAATACCGCCGACCACGACACTGCGGTACATGCGGATAGCGCAATAGAGAGATCCTTGATATTTCTGAAATATTGTGGGTTGGTGGCCAGCGCCTCCAACGATTGTCTTGCAAAGAGATCGACAGAAGTTGAGCGGTCCAAGACGCGAAAAGAGGGCCGGGAAGAACGGGACCGGTAGAATCCCATGCCGAATTTGATCTCGCGACTCTGTTGCAGGACAAACATAGTGGATTCGGCTAAAAATCCCATAGTGGACATGTCCTCCGGGGCCGAGCGGAGGATATGACAGCCATGAGAGGGAATGCCCATCGTATCCCTCATCCTACGGTGGTCCATGATGACCTTTATGTCGGCAGTCGCCGAGATAGCTGTGTGGGAGAATACCGTTGCTGAGTCACAATCACGCATCGTGAATTTCCGCAAATTTGGGAGGTGGGCAACAGAAGAGGGAGGGGAATCATCGATTATGGAAAGGAACGCGGTCATCTTGATCTCCTCAATACCGGGACTTCTAGACATGACGTCGATAAGCGAGGATACCCTGACGGTGGGGTGTGATGGCGGGAGGACAAGACGAAGGTCCTTCAAATTTGAGAAAAGCCCCAATGGCCACGATGGGAGTCCCGTAAGGGTTAAGGACCGAAGTGCTGGGAGATTCCCGCCGAACAAAAGCCCTAGTTCCGTGGGTTGCCCAGCGGCGAGGATATTGAGCGTCTCGAGCTTCGGAGCCGGTACAGAGAGGTTACGGAGTGTTTTCGGAGATGTTGCGTGAAGGTGAAGAGATTTGATACGAGCGATATTTTTGGATATCTCCGAAAGGAGAGCTTCGTGCGGGCGGTCGAGATCATCATCACAGACCATCGAAACGTCCAGCATCGCCTGCTTCGACCTTTCCAAAACGATCGTTATGGATTGCTGGCAGTCCGTACGGGACGCGTCAACAGGAAGGGTCGTCCACAAGGTCCCATCGCCCAACACTATGCTTCGCCATTCCCTGCAGACCAGGGACAGCTTGATGAGTGTGTAGACACGAGCTCGATGCTGGGCGAGCAATTCGACGGCGCGCAATCTGAGGGATGGTCGACCCAGAGTGAGTCGAAAAATTGTTGAAAGGATCTCCGAGGGCAACATCTGAACAGAAGCCATGCTGTGTTTAAACTGTGAGATGTAACATAGACTCACGCGAACACGCACTCACGAGAGGTTTGAAATGGGATATCATGGGATGTGGGGCTCCTAAAACCGGGGGGTATATCAACAGCCCCAACGCGTGCAGTTTTTTTCTATGTTCGTCGACGAGAACTGCCAGGCCGCGTAGCTCGCGAGACGCGGGTCATTTCCCTAAGCATGAACTGGAGTCAGACAAAGGGACACGCACCAAGAATTGCCATCACGAAAAAAGGCCAAAACAGGATCCTTTCACTTCATTTCATGTTACGAACGAACGAGGGTGGGGAGCGCGCAAGGAAATTTCATGATCAAAGGCGCGTAACGAACTTCGCACGTAAACAAGTGCGCAGCCGGACTCGGCCGAGCGGTCAGATGCGGGAGGATGAACCGCCCTTGGATGGCGGTATCTCATTTCCCGATTTTGATCTCCCGGACCACCACAACCCGCCCCCACCTCACCGCGATACATAATCAACCCTCAACACCAACTACTATCGGATTGGGGTGGGGTGGGGGATAAAAGATAAGATAACAGAATAGTGAGGATGTACTATACGCTGCTGTAGCGGAAGAGGGAGACGTGCAGCCCTGAACGTTTGAACGTTGGACGCTCAGTCCACTAGGGCTCGTCCTACCTTGCTCACGTACTTTACCACGATCGGTACCTTCCCTTCCAACACACAACGGTGGGACAGGGGACCTGACGTTGCCGACAAAGGCCACTTCCGGTCGCTTGTGCAAGGGATCATAATGTCAGATTAAGGGCTTAATATATACATAAGATTAGGTGGTAAAGACCGCTACTGTGAATGATGATTAGGTTATGGGTGATCACAGCGAGAGACGACGATTAAAAAACTTCCAAAAAGATTCGTGACTAAAGTACGCGACAGAGATCCTCTGACCGCCTGACCAAGGCTCAACGCTATGAGACAGCAGGCTACCCCTGAGGAAGATAAGATCCCCCGGCAGGTATCTGAGACGGAGATTCAACTCGTGTATAAAAAGGCTGCCGCCTCCGGTGAAGTTTCCAGCTGCATGTAACGGCGTCCATTCGGCTGGTGGATTTCGTGTATCTCGGTGACGCGGCGTTTGACGATTGAACAAGATAACCCTGCCTTGCCAATAGGACGGATCTAGGGTATCAATTGCACGGAGATAGTCCATCTCCTCCGCCGCGACAGCCCGGAGCCGTTTGTACTGATCTGCCGCGTCTTCATCAAGGATGTCCAAGACTCCGTTGAGTCTCCTCGTTGTTACCCTGAACTCGAAGAGAGCCTTCATTGATGCGACAAACTTTCGACCGCTTGCAAGGATGGAAGCGGAAGGGACGGGAGTATCGTTCTGCTATTGGGGTGAGCCTCGCGACCATAACCAAATGGACAACACGCACGGGATGCCCGATCGCATGCCAACCTGTGGCGATTTTTATTTGGCCACATAATTCCCCTTCTTCCCTACGATAACTGTTCTCAAGGTTCCGGCATTTCCGATCCGCTCCGCCTCTAGTGGTGGGGGGCGTTACTTCAGCCAATTGGTGGCATATTTCGTTGAAGATACACTGTCGCAAATTAAATCACAAATCTTGAGTGATAGGCGCACGCAACCTCACATACCAAAGATTTCTCCTTCTGCCATTGGGGAATGTGAAGAACGATTGGAATGTCGTTGACATCGACGGCTATCCTAGGAAGCCCGTCCAGCCAGTTGGTGACAAGCTCTGGAACGCGGGTGGCTGGCCGAGGTGCGTTGCCATATGCGCTGTCGACCGATTGACGGAGATTAAAGGTCTCGAAGATGACTGAAAAAGCGCAGTCAGAACTCAAAATCATGGAAGATCAATGTCTCAGACCAGGTTTCGCCCTCGCGGCGGATATTGACTTCCGGTCCTGCCGATGGAATCCGCGAAGAATATTTTCTTCGGCTGCTGGTGATAGTCGGCTGGAGGCAATTTGTCAGGGTAGGAGCTTAATGGACGGGAATAGACTGGCAGGTTTACCGTCCTTTCTGATCCCCCCCCCCTGTCTCAGGACTACGGTCGTCCTCGCCAAGGTCACTTAAAGGCTCATCAGCTTTCCCGAATATCAATTCGCAGAAAGTAGGGGCGTCGACAGCAGCTGAGCCCATAACCGTGACGGCGAATGTGAGCCGTTTGCACGGAATTCACACGCGTCTCGGACTAAAAGACACACACGTTGACCACGTGATGCGAATCGTCTGATGGCTCCGATTCTGAACTTACTATTAGCCCAGTCATCGCCTTTTCCAGCCATTGCCGTCCACTCCCTCCCCCTTCAAGGCACCGTGTCTGCCGGAGTCTTGGCTAGGGACTGACTTCCAGAGGGACCCAGGACGTGTGTACTGGGAACCTCCCTTCTACCTCTTATCCTTTCCGCCAACGGCTTTCGGTCCCGGCTCCCCCAACCCAGATTGCAGACCGAGAAAGCTGGTTTGACAATCCCCAGTCTCCGAATGCTCTTTTTCGCCCGGATTCCGTCACGAATTTGTGAGTTCCCCACCTCCCCCCACCATCTCCACAGTTCCAATCCTCAACTTCCCCAGGTGACAGATTCGCCTTCCGACGCCTTACAACGACGTGTGAAATCCTGACCTCAACCACGCGATGGAGGGAAACGACATTGGGATGAGCAGAAGCGAGCTTGTGGAGACGGATCTCGTGCAGGTGCCTAGTTGGACTGTCGGCGGGGCGATCGGAAGGCACGAGGGCAGGGAACCCCTCCAAGTTCAACGCGATCTGCAAAGGGACGGTTCACGTGACGCAGGGATGTTGAAGAATGGAGACATTGTAAGTGGCGCTTATGCCATCCGAACTGGCGCGGGTTGCCCATCACAATTGTACCACTTACAGTGATGCCACGTACTTGGACGCCCGCCGGATGCAGGCCGGTCCGCGCGGTGGTTCTCGGTTCCTGAGGGTTAGTGATGGCGTCACCCGGGGGTTCCACCCAACAACCAGTGACCTCCTTCAGGGTGCGATTTGGAGTCTAGGGGCCAGAGCATCTTAACAGACCTTCGCGGTCTCGGATTAGAGTGTTATGTTCCCACTTCCACGCGAGCGGTTCACGTGGTGTCGTCCGAGACTCGGCTCGCTCGTTATCCAGGGGTCGAGACTCTCGTTAAGTATACGACGGTACGCAGCTGCTGCCATGCCGGCCCGACTCTGCACACTCACTCCCACCTCCAGGCACTCATCTGAACGATATGTTGAGACTCCCTGCCGGCGTGGAGAACCCACCCAACATCTGGAACCAAATTGCCAGGTTCGCATGGTGAGAAAGTGTCGAGCCGGGAACCCATATTCTGGTCCTCGAGAAAGTGCTGATTCGGAAGATGCCCGGATTTGAGATCTAAGAACCCTTCTTGGTCTATCTTGCCGGTACTTCCCTATTGGATCGCTCATGCCTGTTCGCGACTGAGTTTGTTCATATAGGTACCTATGCGCTCTTGACCCAACTGGGAATTACTGGCAATCCGTCAACCAACAACCTCGAAAGTTGGAGAGAGGACGCAGGAGTATTTAAGTTCTTCCCTGGTAAACGTTTCTGGCAATCGCGTCCATTAGTTTCCAGGGTTCCCCGGGAGTTGTTTATCGAAGATCAGACAAGCTACTGTGGTAGATCTCCAGGCGCGATTTCCGCCACTGAATATGAGCCGTTGGGCAGTCCTCAAAAGAGATGTCCAATAATTGTGAAAGTGGCCGAGGTGGTGGGTCACGTCGTCTTAAATATTGTTCCTCATTATCGTATCTGTACTATCAATGTAAATATACACGCTGCAACTCGGATCTGGAGAATGGCTGGGATCTGGGTGGTAACGACAAGAGGCAGATCTCGACGAATGTCTATGAACGCGAACGCGAATAAAGGATCAACTGTGTGGGCCGAGAAGAGACCTTTTCCGAACTGTTCTCCGAGGCTTAGGGTTCGGGAAGGTGATAGGCCCTTTGTTTCGCACCATGAGAGTGAAGTTGGTGGTGGAGGACCTCGATGAGCAAGGAATACTGGTGGAGAGTTTACTGTCGTGTTTGGCAGGTGGGTTTCCTGCAATGTTGCACCGCTCATGCGAGCACGAGCACCAACGCATCGTTTGTCGATAACTTAGTCATTTCCTTCGCTTGTTTGGATCAAAACCCCCCGCCGATCGGAGAGCAGGACTACTATGACCAGCTTGCGGCAAACGCGGTATATATATATCCTGGACGCACAGGCTGCAATAGTTATCTGAGCCACGAACCACTTCCGGACCTGGTTCCTGAGAATGCCGTCACTTTACGACTCTTCTCGGCGCTTGGTTTGACGGTAGGTCTGATTACTGGAGAAAAGAGATGGAAAACGGAAGGGATCAGATTTTATCACATCGTGGTGCCAAAAGCGCACTTCTGAAAGCCGAGTTTTTAAAATTTGGCGCGAGAAATAATCCAAAACTGGCGCTCAGAAGTGATCACCATCCAGTTGACGCCATCCACTTAAGGGGATTCGGTCCTACATGAAGTTTCTGAGAACCATATACAACTCTCCATTAGCTATAGCTTGAATGTTGAATGCTCCACGTATAAATCACCCGAAACAATATACCCCCCTTCACCAACAAACCCATCACACATTCCCTTCAGGAACGGAAGTAGTCTTGGTAAAGAACCCTTGATAAGCGCCGTGGTGGTGTTTATCAAATCAGCGTCTGTAGATCATTTAGTAACAGCATTTGGAAGCATCAGATCGCACGTAATCTTACCATCGAGCGTCCAGTATTGCAAGGCAAACGGTGTCCCAATACTAAATCGAGATTGCAAACAGGCCAGAATCTCTGGGGCTGCTAGGTCCACAGATGTCGGTTGCGTCTCAACGTCAAACGAGTAACACTTGAGGTTAGGTAGATGTCTGTGATCAAGATCTGCTAAGCAGTTAATCACATTTCGAACGAGGGAGTGGTCTGTTCTGAGGAGCGCAACTTGAGGTAATCGAAGGAGGGGTAGATCGGGGGAAAACAACGGCAATTGACATGTGGGGGGGCTGATAGGCGATAACGGGAAATAGTGAAAGATTGAGAGGTTAACTCGGGCGTCCAAGCGGATGCGTCTCAACATCTCGTCGATTGTCGATTGGAAATAAGCCTCCCAGCCGTCCACTTTTCGGAAAGTAGTCGTCAAGTCAACTGATCGGTTTACTCCACACTTCAGGTTGATTTTGAAATATATGTTGTCCGTAAACCAGTCCTGCATGTGAATCGTGACCCCGGTAACAACGTGCTTGTTCAGAACAGGAATGGGCCGGGCTTGCAGCGGCATGAAATAACCGATATCTCTGGAGGGTGGTGGGTTCGGTTCACCATCCAGGCCAGTCCCATACGATTCGACTTGGAGAGTAGTCGCATCCGGAAATTCGAGCTGCTGGAGGATGAACTTCAGGTTGCATTGGATGAAGTGAATTGACTTTAGGTTCGCATGGGTGAGGGGCTTTGTCCTTGAACCACCGGAGAACCGAAGGAAATCGATCAACCGAAGCTCCTCCAAGCGGTTGGCATATCCGATCAAGTCGAATAGGGATGTGGCGGAGAAGCGACGAGTGGAATTGGCGTTTTCCAATCGGAGAGCGACCAGGTTGGGAAATGTCGCTGTTGGCCATGGAAAGTGTTGTTTCACTGATGCATTTAGGACACGGAGATTTTCGAATGATGAGGCGAACAGCCGGTCAGGTAGGGCGGGGGTGTGAACCAGGCGAAGGAGTCTCGGTGCGGGGAGGTTGAAGTGGGCGATAAACGGAGCGGACATATGGTCTACCTCGAAGGAGACGAACCTCCCTGACTGTAACCGGAGGCGGGAGAGAAATGCCATTTGGGTCTCATCGCCAAACCAGATAATGCACCGAGCGTATATGTGAAGGTTGTTGGACTTTGTTTCGATGGTTTCCAGGAACTTCGTTGCCGTAGAAATCGTGGAGGGTTTGGATGTGTCGAACGCAATGTCTGCAAAGAGGCTGTTCAGCCCACGAATCTGAATGTTCCACGATTTGCAAACGCCCATCATCGAGAGGATATTGAGATTTTTGCGGTGCTTCCTATCGACAATATTTCTGTCTCCTCCATCCTCAGTAGCCTTGCAGATGTGATACAGAATGTCACCCGGGATAAACCGCGGGATCTCCCTGTAATTGCAAACTTCGATGAGCTAGGTCCCAATCACCTAACGACGTCTCACTTACGTGTCCGGCATGAAAAATCTAGAGGCAAGTGGTAATTACTGGAAGGCTCTGCACCGTGTCGAGAAGGAGACGAGTTAGATTGGTAAAAGACGTGAAGATCTAGGAAAGGGAGAGGGGGCGGATCCATAAGGAATGAGACGAGCCAAATATATAACCGCCGGCCCGGTTGAGAATTGCATGCCACTTTTTTCATGACAGGTTTGTTGCATGACTCTGAGAAGCGCCGGAGTGGGCACATTTGGCGAGATCTTCTGGAGACAAGACGGTAGTGCATGGCGGTCAGGTCCATCGGAACACAGATGGTGTGAGTTTGATTGGTCTCATTGTCCTAAAAATAGTGGTTCTGAAGAGGGGAGAGCACGAACTACCAAACACGCCGCTTGTGGTACGCGGCATGTTCGGAACAGTGAAACACACAAAATACCGGGGACTGGCGTGCAGTCCGATGTTGTCGTGAAACTGTGTGGATGGTGAGCGCCGTGGGCGCAGGCGGACTGAACAGTGGAAGAATGGGAATGTCGTAAACGAAGGAAACGGGCCTGATACAGAATCAAAGATGTAGCAGTTCCCGTAGGAACTATAAGCGGGGAGCCATTTCCGGTCCAGTCGATCGGCGGATGTATCGTCCGGAACTACGGTCAAGTTGGAGGAGCCTTGAGGAGAGTCGAGTCGTGCCTTAGAGATTGGGGTTCCGGTTATCCAGGGAACAGACCTGTGGGGGAGTGAGCGATTTCTCATGATTTCCCATTGCGTGAGCGCGCCGCCAGACAATTCGATAGCCGTTCTTTGGGTCGTATTGGATCCGTGGACATCATGGCATGCCGTGCTAAGTCCGTCAAAGAAACCGTGAAGATAGTTGATTCCGAATGGCCAGTCCGGAACGGATCCCATCAGCGGAATTATTCCCACCAACGTCGATTCGATTGCCGCAACAAAACCGTACCATACACGGCTGCGTGTACTGTGCAGCACATTCCACAAAAAAACATATTACAACCACCGCTCAATGCTCTCCAAGTAATCATCACTTCATCACTTCCCAAGACACGTACACGGATCCCACCCTGTACGAACGACTAGCGTGCTTCACCGTACTTATTGCCCAGTAGGTCATCCAGCCACGGTGGTGGCGCATAGTCCCGAATCACCCCACGCTCCACAACTGTGACCTTCTCGAGAGAAAACCCGGTCGCGGCGCGAAATAGGAATGGCCAATGTCCGGGTTCTGAAGATCTGAATTCTGAGCCGTAAAACCCAACACATCTCAAACAAGGGCTGGCCGGAAGACCATCTTCATCAGTCCTTATCGAAGCATCTTCCGCCGGTAACGCTTGAACGTTCAACTTTGCGGCAAATGCGAAGTTTTTGAGCCACGGCGACCGCGCGGTACCGGGAACTGTGGGAGGAATAGGTACCATGACATGCCTCGCGGTTTTCAAGGATGCATGACACCGGTGGCACGGGGGTCCCCGCTCAGCGCTCATTCCCCATCTCTTTCAATCGTCAACAACGTTGTACGCAGTCGGTTCTAGTCGCTTCGTAGTTCCGTATCCAACTGAGCCGGGTTCCACTCACCTAACCTGGCATATCCTGGCAAGTCCCGCTCTTTCGCCATTTACACTGAATCACCTGACATAGTTTCGTTGCGCGGAGAGTCGCTCGCTTCTTATCATGTTCACGGCTTCTTGTTTGACCCATTTGGACTAATGTAACAAAATTAGGTGTGACCAGCACCGTACAGTCAAAGCTACGCAGGAGCTGTTGCATTTCTCCGCGTCGATGACTTATCCGGTCCGTCCCTAGATACGAGTGCCGCGACCGACTTCTCTACTTGGAATTATCCCAAGTACGAACTGTTGCTCCTTGTTGCCTAGTATGGAATGCCCGAACTGAACGCGTACAGCCTTGATAGTATTGTAGGTCGTTCTCACAAAGGAATGGGCGCTCCATCTGACTGTTTTGCCGTCCATCTCGATCGAAATACAGGCCTTATTCTGCAGTTCAGTCCCACCTATTTTTATCACCGTCTTCTTGACGCACGACGTTAGTGGCTATGTCTTGTGGTCATGGAATGTGTGGGAAGAATGGCCTCGCTGAACGAAAGGCATTACCGTCAGACCTTCTTCAGCCTTCGTGGTACTGACATTCCTTTGCCAGTCCTCCACCCTGTCCTCGGTTACGTTTGAAATTTTCTTGTCTATATATATGTCCACCTCCTGTCCCACGGTACCTCAGCCCACTCTCCTCTTTCTCCGCCCGCTATACAAGTTTGCCGCACCGAAGTATGCAGGAAGTGCTCAAGTTTCCCCGGTCTGACGGAGATTCGTCTTGCTGGCCGGCTTGCGGACACCCCAAGGATGGCGAACACTGGGAGCGCCTTGAGAACGACAATGACGTTGTCACGCAGTACCTGGACAAATTATCAACGCAGCTCAGTGATCAGTTTGGTCGGCCGCGTAATTTGGTCCCTTTGCTTTTGTTTTTACCCGCATGCTGACCCGCGCTTTCATCAGACATAATACACTCTCTTCCGGATGGGTATGCGCTGTTCATCAAGTACACCATGAACGGGTCACGACAAGATCGCTATCTAGTAGGCGCGTCATAACGCCACTCGCATGCCAAGAGATTTTAACATCTCTTTAGGTTCTCGTCATGTGAAAAGGTTTAGATCTCCTGCAGAATTCGCCCCTCACGCTCTCTGGCTCCTCAACGACCCGTCTCTTGAATGTACCAACTGCCTGTGCAAATATTGTGGCAAGAAACCAGCCCGCACCGTGAAACATTCGGAATCAATCATCTCTCGACCTACCATACAAGCTCCATCCACACGGGCTCAACGTGTTTCAAGGACATCCTCTTCCCTGACTCAGATTTCACGGTCATCAGTCGGAAAGGAGGCGAAAAGGCTCTTCCGGGTGTTGAAGGCTCCACCAGATTTGGACGCGATGGACCCACAGCCCAGCCCATCTGACGCCAAAGAGAGTTCATTTTACCGCGAGGGGGAAATTGTCTGGCTAGTTCTCAACAAACCGGTCATGTTCGACTATTCAGATGGAGCGATGGATGGCTTCGTCATCCGGTTCTGGCCTTGCATCGTCGAGATGGGCGAAGACTACGAAAACCCCCTAGCGGTACCTTATGGACATCAGTTATCCGTTGATGCTCCTCTCAGGGTTCGACTGCTCTCATCTGGAATCGTGTACCATGTTGCGCAACGCCATACCCTTCCTTTTTGGGCACATTCACCAGACGGACTCTGGATCCAGAGGCTTCGTCTCCAAACCCAAAAGTCCCTCCCTGACATTCAGGACCCCTTTACAGGGTTCTCCAGGGTTTTCGGGAGTCAGTCTGGCGAAGAAACAGTCCCGACCCTCAACACGGGGGACTTACTCTCCAGTTTCCTCCGCGACATCGAAATATCATCGGAGATCGTGCGTTCTTGGAGCACCAGCCCCAGGACCCCTCCCCAATCCGGGGGAGAGCCTGCCCCAACTTCTCCTCACGCACCCATCGTTTCTGCACTTTGCCATGAACTATGGTGGGGCGCTGAGCGAATCACGTTTGGGGATCTCATACGGTTGAGAATCCCAGAAAGTAAGCTTCGCAAGCTCGGCGCAGATCAAATATGGTTCATCCCTGGCGCATTCTCCGAACAACCGGCTGAAGCGAACCCGGTCAGTGGTTCCGAAGTGGAGGACGGACAGCTCTTCTTCAAGTTACGGTCTTTGGCGATTGTTGAGGGGAGAGACGGCAAGGCCCTCCACGGGTTTGGTGGCTTATATCGTCTGGTCCCCGCCAGCCCCGGACTCTTGCCCCCCTTGGCCGAAGACAGACATCCGCTGCTACCCCCTCCTCCGGAAGGGTTCATTTTCCAACCTGTATTGAGGAATGGGTGGGAGGTCGAGCTCTCCATGCATTACATCGATGGCCGATATTACCCCCGTATACAAGAGTTTCTGCCAGAATCCTCTGGAGCGGACGCCTATGTTCTGGAGGTGTTGGAGGGGCTCCTTTGCTGGCGGAATATCCCATCGCGACCCTTATACTTCAAGAAGACCTCGAGGGAAGAAGTTGTTGCACGGGCGATTGCGGAAGTTGAGGGGAGATGGATCTCACGGGGTTGAGGCTATTCCGTAGGTAATATTACTGTACCTGCTCCATTTCATAAATTGTTTGCTCTGTAGAGGATTCACTTTGCGAGGGCACAGCACTAATGGATGTACCTTTTAATACTCTTGTCATCGTGGAGATCTGGTGTGCCCGTTGAACGTTGAATGTCGGAACATTGACTGTGGTGTTTTGTTCCAGGGGGCAGTCTGTGTAATTTGGGATATAATGGTGGGGATAGTGTTTGAGCGTGCTTTCGGATGTTTGTACTTCGGCGGGCTGATCGTGCTGGAACGAAGTTTTTACCTGCCCTTCAAGAGGCGAGTGTCCTCAAGGGGGCACAGCGTGCAGATTTTCGAACTTTCTGACGCATTGTAACGGCTGTTCTCTCCATGGAATTGCACCCAGGGAGTACGGTTTTTCATGTCCCCGCCATACCGCGCTATCTATCGTAGTACGAGAGCGACAGTCTCAAGGGCAGATATGTTCACGACACTGTCAGCGAAATATTCCTCCCTCATGGTATTAGGGGGTTACAATGGATCACCGTACCATTGATAGATACGGTCAAGATACGTCAGCTTCTCGGTCTTCCACCATTCGCACTATTACCGTCCATCCTCGTTTGCGGGATCACGTCCTTGGAGATTTGGTGATCAGTGGCCTAATTGAGGCTAATCGGATAAGCGCAGTGTTTGCGTATGCCTTAAGATTCACCAGAAGAGCATGGGTTTTCCGGGGGTTTCCGGCAGGAACCACCAGTACAAACAAGAGGACCCGTAGAGTGTGGAGGGTATAGCTTCCCCAACGGATCGTTCGGAATACTTATTGGGTACACTGCCCGGTGGAAGGCCAGAGTTTCCGTATCACATTTTTTGTCATTCGCTCAACAACATTTATCGTGGACATAATCATGAGTATGGCAGTCCGGTAAAGAAGCTAGCTCGTCGCGTTGCGACAAACCGTCCTGATTAGGCGTCAGCGGATATGGCTGGGGACAGTCCAGCTGTGGGTACTTACTCCACCAAGTCAGGATCATGCTCGAGCTCGATCTCTTCCTGCATCTCTAAAGCTTCTTGCTCCTTTTGGGAGAGGCGACACAACCATGCTTTGTCGTAAAAATTCTTTGGAAGCCCGGTGACAGGGGACTGCATGTGGTCCACCCTGTCGGAACGCATTCGATGACGGACCCAATTGCCTCTGGACGCTCGTCCACTCTCAGAGAATCGGCTGTCAAGGTGTGCGTTATCGATAACTTGTAGCCAAGGTACCACCTCGGGCGATCTCCATGCCGGGCTAACAACAAAGAAACTGCGGTGTTCCCTGGTTTGCCTTTCCTCGGAACGGTCGCTTTCATCACCGCTCATGCCTCCTGCTGCTAACTGTTCAACGTATCTGGCAAACATGGTTAATTCTGGCACGGAGTAACAAGTCGCAATCCGAGTTTCCGTGAGCTGGGAGAAATTCGTTAATAGCAAATAGTGACAAGAAAATGGCTCTCACGGTTTTCAACCGGCTGCGGCGGGCAGCCCTGGATCGCCTAAAATCAGTCTCATTCGAGGATACAGAACCATTTTGCTGGTGGTAGTGAGATCGTATAGTTTCGACGTGGCGGAGGAATGCTTCCTCAATATCTTCCTTTGGCCAACGAGTATAAATCCGACTTTTTTGGAATGTCCTCCGAAAGCGTTGGGCAGCTTTTCTGTTCCAGGCGGACCTTACAGGGCCAGTAACATCGATCCTTAGTTCGCCAATCTTCTTGCTCGGCCCTCTTCTCCCGGTTTCGTTGAAGTACTCAAGCTCCTTGGGAGACGGCGGTTCTGGAACGGGAACCTTCCCGTTTGTCCTACCCAACATTAAGAGAGCATGCCGCCGAACATCGGCCTGCGGTGGGCGTAAGAAAGAGGATAAGAATGGGTGTAGAAAAGAGTCATACCTTCAGCTGGCAATCGATCTTAGTTCTTGTACGTGATCGAGGGGGGCGGGGTGGACAGGTCGGCCTACGAGGTTCCTCTGGTTCTCCATATTGTCGTACCCTCTCTAAAGAGTGCTGAAGAATTTCCCGGAAGCTCTCGTGCTGTGCTATACTTTGATGGAGCATTTGGTCTGCCAATAATTCCAGTCCCTGAAACTCCTTAGCACAAACACGTAGTTTTTTACTATAAAACTTACCCGAAGTCTGCTTTCCACAGTGATCTCCTCGTCGCCGATCGAACCAGGGGAGCCCTCTCCTAAAGAACCGTCCGGTTCATCGTCTGACGATGGATCGCCGAAACCAGCGCTAGAGAACTCCGTATCGTCCAGGTCAAGAAGCTGGCTCGTGAGGTCATGGGGCGGTGGCTTGTGAAACAAATAGAGGCCAGTGATGAGAAGAGCTTTCCAAATATACAAAGGTTGGAACGTACCTCCGGAATGTCCGAGGTAGATCGCTCTTGCACAGGTGTGTTAAAACCCTCCGCATGGTTGGACGAGGCGTTGTAAGGATCGCGAAGTGTGTCTCGTGCGGTGAAAAGGGTTATGCGGTGGCTGGATACCGGTGTGCTACCGTTTTCACGGCGCTCACGGTTCTGTGGTTGGTTCAGATCCCAAAAAACATTAGGAGTCGGGAATACTGACGATGCTACGCGCTGACCTCCTCTGGCTCCGTATCCCACGTCGATCTGGTTTCGTCATATCGCCAACGAGAGCTGAGCAACCACAGGGCGGATGGCATCCAGACTTATAAGAAGCGTGACTTGACAGTTCGGAGGAGCGGGGAAAGACATGGTGGGAACTGGGCGCGGGAGAAAGCAGAACTGTCCGATCGACACTGCGACGCGTGTCCCTTTGGAACTTGAAGCTCGAAGCCAACGCTTTGAAGTCCTCCCCTCAGTACTGTCAATATGCCCGCAGAAACTGTGCCACACAAGAATTCCATTTGTTAAGGGTTCGTCAATCATTGTTTATCCCTCTAGTGCTATATCTAACCCGCTCTACTTTCACCTTGCCATCTTTCCCCAGCCCGTCGTCATGCAGGAACACCTCACATATCGTGTGGCCCACACATTTCCAATACCGACAAACAGTCGTCCCACCGCCCTCGCCATCAATCCAGAGGGAACATTCCTTGCAGCTGGCTGCGTAAGCGGAGACATATTCATCTGGTGCCTGGGCACCTGCGATCTCGTTTGTCGAGGGTCCCCTCCGGTGTGTATCTGCGGGAAATGTATCGCCACAATCACTTCCGTAACGTGGTTAGAGGATGGGTTACTCTTTTTTGCCCGTTGTAATGGTCTGATGGGTGTGATACGCATCGGGAAGGTATGCTGGAAATCATCACACAGAGGGGTGTTTCTCAAGGCTTTCTCCAGAGATCTATTGACGGAACGTGTGTTGTTGCTCATGACCACCTACCCGTCCACGATATGGCATACAGCAAGGTCAATGGACTTTGGGCAATTGCGACACACAACGAGATCGCTTTCATCCAGTGGAGACCGAACAATTGTGAGCGCCCCGTCATGGAGCACTCCGTGATACCTTCTTAAGTTAAACTTGCAGGGTCCTCCTTTTGTATGATGCCAGAAGACCGCATTATTGCCAAGAAGATGTCTGTCGCATCTGAGGAGGAGAAGCTTGTTTGTGTTGCTTCCCTCTCTTGGATCAGAGGAGGCACCCACCTGCTGGTCTCGTTCTTCGACCACCACGCCGAGTGAGTATCAGCACCTTCAGATGTCCTAGGACTAACCGTGTTCCAGAATCATCGACGGAAAATCTAAGAGCGTCCTCGCACACATTGCCATCCATACCCCCGTGTATGTTCGTCATAAATCTCCGACCCTGTCCTAACGTTCTTCGAAGGTATAAATCCATACTCTCCCCCTGCCAGAAAAAAGTATTAGTGACGAATGGGTCACAAGAGCTTACCGTCTACGACCTCGAATCAGCCCATGTCCTCTTTTCTGTCCGCAATGCGCAACTACTTGCTGCCTCCCCAATCACATACGTTCACGATGGTAACGCAATATTAGTCGGTTGTAATGACGGCCGGGCAAGATTGTACGACTCAGACCTCTCGTCGTGCTTACAAATGCTCAATCATGACGGTTGGTGAATCAGAAGTTCCTTATATTCTGCAGCTGAAACATGACAGGACATGGCGATGTCATCGCGTTCGATGTTTGTGGTCGATTCCGTTGATCGAAGCGTTCGCTGAAATCCTTCAAGTCTCATGCGTTCGAAGATCCAGACCACTTCCTCATAGCAACTGCATTGGGCAGAAACTCCTCCTACACTGTATATCTTTGGACTACGACGGAACTAGGTAATCGCCACCCCTCCAACAAACGTGGCCTCCGCTGATTTTATTTAGGTCCATTAATGCCATCAAGGAATAACAATGTATGGTTGGTAGGGATAGTGGTCGCGCTACTAATGTGCACTATCGTAACGATTTTATCGGCGACGTGACGCAGCAACGACGTCCTACATCAGTTGTACTGCACTGTCTTGTACTTAGTGAAGTATTGATGGAACGCTCGTGAGGTGGTTTGGTCGAATGGATACGTTCGACTCGGCAGTCCGACCTCCGGCCACAGGCTGATTTGTTCATAACAGTCAGTCAAAGTTGTTCAAGTGTTCGTTGGCAAAACGCGCTGGTGAACTGATTAGTGACTCGCATATTGTGGCGCGGTCGAACAAATCATTGGAGCGTCGGAAACCCTGCTCATCATGATGAGATCAGGCGATTTCTCGATAGTGATACAGCCCCAGAATTGGGTCGCTCAGTGAGTATGTGCCACAAGCCGAAGGCTCGCGCGACCAGTCCCCCACGTACGTGGTTCCCTGACGACTGGGACATTGCCGACGACTGCCGAGAGACATCAATGATCAACAGACACCTGTTGAGATGCTGAGAATCCACTGATGTTGTGGCTACGGGAGATGTTTCGATCCGCGAGCAATGTGTGCAGGTTGGATACGCTGGGGGGCGTGACTAGTCGCAAGCTTGACCTGAGATTCCTGAGCGTAAGGCCTCCAATACCGGTGACGGGACTCATGGCGGCGGTGGTGGCGGTGGTGAGTCCTTGAAGGCACTCACGGCCTCGGCTCTGGTGCAAATCCTCACGCACTGGCAGCCCCACGCGTCACGGTGCCAAGCTCTCGAGGATCCCGGACTCAGCTTGCACAGCTACCGCCTGTATGTCGACATATAGATGCGCTCGTTCTTTGTGTGCCCTGTACACCCCGTCGCCCAGAACCTGAGTCACAATCCCAGGGTCTGTTGATTTCGAAACCATTCGCGCTGTTCAGGATCAACAGTAGTTTTCCTCTCCCAGACTTGGGTGGGCGATTTCATGTTACGTCCTTTTATCCATCGCGCCGCCATTTTCCCTTTATAATACGCCTGCTCTGAAAGGCACGCATCCGTGTACTTTTGCAAATATGACCCCTTTCTAACGTTATATTACGCGCCAAGGACTGCCCTCGGTTGCAGACTGTCACCAAATGCAAAGTGTGTCAGTTCCAGTCGACAGCTCCCTTCTGAAGGAACTACAAACTGTATCGTGTCACTTCCGCTTTGCTATGATACAAAAGGCTCAGTTTCGATGGTTTTGTTCATCGAACCTCGCCATGCCTTCTTCGAGCAAGCGGGTCTGCCAATGCCCAGAGTGCTCCAAGTGCCAGATCTCCACCGCCGCGGGCACTATTAATGGGACGATGGTAACTGGTAGGGTTTACGGTTTACACCAGAAATCGAGGTAGTGTGCGTTCGACACCCCTCGTCCCTTGTTTATACCTTTTACAGCCGTAGCACCCACCCCTCCACCCCTCTCACGAGAACACGGGAACCCAGCGATCGCGCAAGAGATCAGCTAGGCGACGAAGTATCCCCGGACAAGATCACTCCCGAGTTAAACTTCCGTTCCTCTCAGCAAATCAATACGCTCGGATTGGTCTTCATAAGGGCGCCATGTATTGACGATGAACCCCCTACCATACCTTTCATGGACCGAAACGAACTACGGCTCAGTCCTCTTGCCCTCAGTCAGGACGCCTTAGAGAACGCGGGGATCACGACTTATGAAGAATGGCTTATTTCGACGAAACGTTCGACGTCGTGCGATGACGCTGTGAGGGATACAAGTTCCCCCACTGACGGAATCGTAGCAAGGTTGGAAGAGGAGTTTCGGAGGTTGCAACTTCGAAAGGTCTCCGAATGGAAGCGACAGCAGGAACTAGCAAGGTGTAAAGAAAGTATCGGGACACTGAAGGCAACGATATCGAAACCTGACCACTGCGTAGTTGTCGACACCAGTAAGTCTATTACGTTCATCTGTCTACTATCTCTGATGGCAGTTCAAGCTTCATTTCTCTCCCGTCACTCTTTTTCCGTGCACCATGCTATCTTCGCGTGTTACATCCTCGTGGCAACCCTTCACTTGTTGTGCGGCCTCTCCGTCGACGACTGCTCCTTTCTGTTGCCATGTGTTGAGCTCATCGTCGGGCTGAGCTCCGACTACATTACCTCAAAGGAGCGTTTATTGAAAGCATTTCCTCGAGACATCCGAACGGTGAAGAAGGTTCTTCGGCTCGCTCCGGTTGTAACACCCTTCGTTACCTGCCCAAGGTGTTTCGCATTATACCCCCAAGACAAAGACGTCCCCGACACCTGCTCGTATCGGGAGACGGCTTCCAGTGAGCCGTGCAGCGAAGCATTGGTCACTTTCAAACGGACCGGGGACCAGACTCGGACCATCTTCGTTCGTGAATACCTTCACCAAAGCCTCAAGTCGTGGTTTGGTACACTGATATGCAGACCGGGCATGGAGAGTCTCCTCGACCGTGATGTCCTTACCGAAGGTCAGAAAAGCACCGTTTCTGATATTTTTGGGGGGACTGTGCTTCAGGAGTTCCTTGGTCCGGACGGTTTACCTTTTCTCCCATCTAGAGGGTCAGAGGGGCGATACGTTTTCGGTCTCTCTGTTGACGCGTTCAACCCATTTCTGAACAAGCAAGCAGGAAAAAAGGCGTCATCAACAGCCATATATATGGTTTGCCTAAATCTTCCTTCTTCCGTCCGGTACAAACCAGAAAATATGTACCTTGCTGGGATCATTCCTGGTCCGCGCGAGCCCTCCCTCACGCAGATTAACCATCTACTGGAGCCCCTCGTCGAAGAGTTACTCGAATTTTGGACTCCTGGAATCTGGTTCACCCGCACTCCTCAATGGGAGCACGGCCGCCTTGCTAGAGCTGCGCTTGTTCCATTGATTTGTGACCTTAAGGCGGCCAGGCAGGTGATGGGACATGGGTCTCACTCTGCGAGGAAATTCTGCTCGATTTGCCAACTTCCTCGGGACGAAATCAATGTCACGGATAACGACAACCTGGTCGCCATTTCCTCTGCCGAGTACAAGAGACGTGCGATGAAATGGAAGAACGCGGGATCACAATCCCTTCGTGACAAAATCTTCAAGGAGTATGGGGTCCGTTGGTCTGTGCTCCTTAGGTTACCATATTGGGACCCCCCTCGTTTTACCGTCATCGATACGATGCATACAGTTCTTTTGGGACACCTTCACCGCCACTGTTCCATCCTCTGGAAGATGAATCCAACTATCTCAAGTGGTCCCGGCCGGCATCCTCATCCCTCTTCGGGTAAGCCTCAAGGGGAGGGCCTTTCAAACAAAGCCATCATGTCAATCGCGCTAGACATCCGCTCGGCTCCTGAAAAAATCATTCGTGGAAAGAGGAAAACGCACCTCTGGCACTTTTGCTTGGCGAATGGAATAGTCACCGGTGGATCTATGGAAAGCTACGGCGAGAAGGAGTTACAAGAAAAGGTGCTCGAATATGTGAGTACGTTCTCGCTCAACGAAACGCGCGTTCTCAATTTTTTGTAGAGGATAGCCCAGGGATGGTTCACTAAAGAGAGTCAAGACGTTCCAATAACTCCACCAGATTACTCGTTCAGGGTTTCAATGGTCCCTGTAACCCTTCTTCGAGAGGCAGGGGCGCACTTTACACTCGGTCTATCCAAGGAGGAGATTCTGGACAGGCTTGCAAACACCGAAAAAATTGTTTTAGTGGCACTGTGTGTGCAGGTCGTGCGAACGCTCATACATTCCCGGGAGTTGGGTGACAAGAAGATTCGGGAACTGTACAGTGGCAGGCTTTCGAAGCGGGATCTGGTTAAAAACCTAGTGCAGCTGGTAATTCTTGCCTGGATTGATCTTTCCCGTCCTAAAACCCTTCACAGATCGGCGAACTGGGCACCGATGATTTTTTACCGCCAAACCTGCCGTCTGGCCCTCCAAAAGACATCTCTATATTGTGTAAGGATACGCTTCGATTGGTTCGGAATGACATGGAACGGACGATCCTTCCATCATGGCTTTCACCCGTCCCGCGTGAGGTTGGCACCCCTAGTGCCGGAAAGCTCACCGCAGATCAGTGGCGAACCTTTTGTACCGTCCACCTCGTTGTCTCTCTTATCCCGCTTTGGGCCACCCGCTCTCCTGGCGACTACCATCGTGATATATTGGTAAATTTCTTACACCTCGTAAATTTTACGAATTTACTGCACCGCCGTACCCTAAATCCGCAGCGGATCGAGGCGATAGAACGAGAAAACTATGCCTATCTCACAGGCATACGGCGTTTGTATCCAGAATTTGATCTCGTGCCGAAACATCACATGTCCCTGCACCTTCGCCCGATGCTGGAAGGGTTCGGGCCGGTCCATGGCTGGAGGACCTTTGCTTTCGAACGGCTGAACCAGCTGTTTCAGAGTATCCCTACAAACAGCCTTTTGGGTACGTATGGCCTTACACTTTCCAGTCTCATGCTAAACGCCCATTAGGTGAGCTGGAACAGACGATAACAAGGCGCTTTTGCGAAACACAAAATTTATTTTCACTCCTGACAACCGTTCCCGAGGCATTACAAGCGCTGGCCAACGCCTTCGTGCATAGGTTCAGGCCAAACATTAGTGGTACCTTAATCACGGACAGCCTCGCAGACGATACAGGGAGCCTAGAACCCACCTCTTCGACCCAAATTTCTTTGGATGAGGAAACAGCATCACTCTTGGTTAAGTGGAAATCTCGGAATGACAACTTATCGACACTTCACACCCCCTCAAAGGTCACGTATCGCAGACGCGCAAGACATAACGGCTCTGAGTTGAAACCTGGCTCGTTTTCAGATAGTTTGGTGGTCGTTGGGACAGAGGAGGTTTGGTCAGCTGCTCGAATCGAGAGCATATTTGATGTGGAGTTGTATCCAGATGGAGAAAGAAAAGTGTTTACACTCCTGAAGGTACGATACTTTGAGGAGATAAAGGCAGAAGATGTCTCCAATGATATCTACCGTCAATTTGATGGGATGGGTCGGGTAGTCTACGTGGAAGGGGAGGGCTGTAAGAAAGAGGTGGTCCTGATCTCCAGCGCCATCTCCCATCTTGCGATGACGGAAGCAGTACTCCCGAGAATTAGACGCAGACACGCGCATGTCTTGCCGTTGTTCAGGGTGAGTGGGGTCGGACCTTTGGTACCACAACACACTAACCCAAGTTGCATCCCGTAGACTTAATTATACTCGTGTGCACTCGTGACCAGTCCTATGCGGTCCGATGGCTCGAGTATCGCCACTGCCAGAGGGAAAGAGACGCCAGCTCCGATGGCAAATGCATACGGAGCAACTACTTGGATTGATCAATGAATCCCGTAGATATGCCCCGAAGCAGGGCATCCGGTACATATCTACATAGAATATATAGTTCTGTAATATTACTCAGTGACCACCATTTATGTGTGCCGTTGTTAGCACCGGGGCCTGTCTTCAAGTCGCTCGAAACGATCTCAGCGGAACACTGAAGACGGGGTGGTAGGAAACAGGTTCGGGCTCGTCGCATCTCATACAATTGGTCGACATCCCCCCGTCCCCTACAATAACAAATCCAGTCTAGATCTTCCCATCAAAAGGCCGTTAAAGTATTTTGGTAATGGTCGGACGTCTTCCTTCCCCGAAAAGGACAATGGAAATGCGAACCTGATGTCGCGGTGAACCAGAGAATCACGAAGTCGAAGAACGGAACGGAGAGAAAGGAGCGAGAGTATCTACCTGTATACCGCGGGGTGAGAATTCTTTCGGATGCTTGATGGGGAAGATAAATAGTCGGGGAGGAAATGTACCCAGGTGATGGAAAAAAATACAGTTTCAAGGCCTTCCAGCGGAGACAACAAAGGCGCGACTAATGATACAGAAGGAGCGAGGTAGAGGATAAGACAGAACAGACATTGAGAGGAGGCCGAGATTGACAAGATCGTAATAGATGAAACAAGCGGATGAGAGCCCGAACTGCATCCGCATACCCTGGAGGTGATGTTGTTGGGGAAAGGGGATACCCATGAGGCGGTATACGTCGGCTGTAGGAAAGCCGAGTAATCCATCCCCACATGTGACGAGTACTAAAACCCGTCCTTCAGCGGTTGTTGGACATCCGAGTAGTATGGGAAAGCTGGTAACGGCGAAGACACAGAGTTGGGCACATCCACATAAGAATAACCAGCCATCTACGAGCCATACCCGTACGACTCCTCGCTTTGTTGTTGCTGTGGTTGTTCGAATCCGCAGTGGGTCAGTGGGGAGCTCTCCTCGAATGGCGCGATCGCTCCTGATGGGCTAGATGTGCCGGATGAATAGTACGGGGGAGATTCGTGCATGGCGGAAGCCGGAGAAGACTGCGAGGTAATCCACTGCTCTAGGAACGCCGTAGATATTGACAGGCGTCCATACGACGGTTTGCGTGTGGGGGAAGCGAATTGACTGATGTTAGCGAACTCGTGCGGCGGTGGAGAAGGAGTAACGCTCGTGAACGAATGTGAGAACAATTCGAACGATTCGAAAACAGCAGGTCCGCCGAATGAATAGTTGCTGAAGCGCTGAAATCCTATACATAAAACGAATAAAGTTTGAAGCTTTGAAGGCTCGGTCAAGCGCTCAAGGTCACGGCGTGGGGACTTGGTGCAGTCCTGGCAATCCCGCAGTTCGGGCTGATGGCATCAGTGAAACCTTGGCGCACGATCACGTGCATCGGAATCGTTTCCGCAAAAGTCCAAAGCCGCTTGCTCCCCTATCCTACCCACGACTCCGCGTCTGCCGGAGTCTGGGCTGGGTGCAGACTCGTGGTAGAACCCCAAGACGTGTGTACTGGGACTACTTTTCTAGTCTGTCGTTTCGTCCTCTTGTGGCTTTTTGTGCACTTCCTCCGACCACGACCGGAAAGGCAGGATCTCCGTCTCCCCGTTTTCAAACACTCCTCCCGATATTTCCCTTCTCGTCTTTCCCGCCTTGAGTTGGTGAGTTCTTCATCAGTTTATTTCATCCTTTTCACGCTCCTGATCCGAGTTGTCTCCAGGCAACAAGTCAGCATTCTACCCCCCTCGTCGACGTACTCGCCTTCAGTTTCTGTTTGTCCGTTGCTATTGTGGAGCGATTCTTTACTTCTGGGCCCTTGGTATGTACGATACTATGCGTCTACCCTCTTCGAGTGGGAATCGTTATCGACTCGGTCGATCCACGGTTTGCGTCTCACCGCCCAGAGGTGGGGGACCTGGTGCTTATCTAATCCTAGTGTTCTCTCTCTCTTAGTGAAGACCGTGTGCCCTTCCTTTACCGAAACCCATCCATCTACAGTTCTCTGCCATATCTGAGAAACATTCTTATCGATGACCTCGTTGACGTAGAATGTCGGTCCATCCTTGCAAGAGTCAAATCTAAGGAACGACGGCGGTTGATCAATCCAGGACCCTCTGTCGACAAGGAAATTGAGGTATGTGTCTTCCCCCTTTAGTCTCTGGAACTTGAATATCTAAACATGGAACGTTTAGTACCGTATCATCACGCGGGAACTGGAAGAAATACCCCGATCCCCTTATCTACCAGCGTGGAGGAGTTACTCTTGGACTGGCTGGTTGCCGGTTCTGCACGGTACCCTGCCTTCGCCGATTCGTGCGCCTGAGAGATACTAATGAACTTGTCGGTACTTAGTGTCAAATCCGTTGTCACGGTGTTCTCGAAGCCGAGGGCGTGATCCGTATCATGCTCGGCTTTTATGGTTCTCTGTGTTTCAGGTCAGCTCCTTTTGTCGGCAGGTCCAAAGGAGCTACTCGCCTTTTTATTAACAGCTGAACGTTCTGCATAAGGAGTACCTCCCCTTTCGCCTGAGGTGGCCGAAGGTGTGCGGGTTTCCCATCCTGTTACCCCCAGGCTGATTCCAGTGTCTATCTTGCAGGCTGGCCGCCAACCTGGTGGTTCTGGTATTATCATGTGCGCCGGGAATCCTGTTACAATCTGGACAGAGGCAACTCTGGCTTCAAGTTGGAGCATTGTCGTGGAATCTTGAAGAACAGCCGTTGAGGAAAGGTGCATTTTATACCTTGTAAACATGCGTGCGTGCGTGCGTGCGTGCGTACATTTCTTCTTTTCGTCCCTTTCACCTACCGGTCAGGTCTTCAGGGACTGTTCGTCACCTCGGCTATCGTTCAACGTTTCGTCAGTTCTCAAAAGGAAAGCCACGTGCCATGCACCCCTTTTAAAGCACTTTGCGTAATTCCTCAACATTTTTGCCGTTTCCTTTGACAACAGTTATGGCCCGCACCGAGTGTGTACGAGATACTGGCATACACTTTACGGTGGTCTAAGACGATTACAGGAACCATGTCAGTGGAATATGCATTGACGACGTGGTCAGGTGCTTGGCCCAAAACGAACCACTGACCTGCGCCATCGAGGCCTCACATTATGTTGATACCTGTTTTGGGAGGCAAAAGGATTACGAATCACAAGTCGTAAGTGATTCCCTTGAACTGAGGCCATTGCTCATTCTGAGTGAAGCGAGATTGGTTCCACTCGACGATAGAATTCGAACGATCCATACAAGGATCCCTCAACAAGTGTGCGTTTTCTTACCCTTTCTGGCCATTTTGTTAGTTTTACTCTCATCGGCCTGAAGTGCTGGAAGGGGTCTCCCGTGTCGGATATCTATCTGCAAATCAACTAGAGGAAAATCACGAGACCATCAGGTCTAGATTCAACGACATCAAATCAGCATTGCAGCCACTTCTACGTGCAGTATGTGCACAAAAACTCAAAGGAGTCATCATTAGGAACTCACTTCCTGTTTAGCCGTTGACAACGCCTCCGGTTCCGTCGGTGGCGGGTACTCAACTGTCTCAGCTTGCCGCCAAAGGTTCGCAACACCCAGCTTCGTGATGTGTTCCTTGAGCTTACACCCGAGTAGTGGATAAGATAGGGAATCTGTTGAACAACGCTTCGATAAGTGCGTTCTGTGCAAAGGATGCTCTCTGCAAGCTCGAAACATCCCTTGCGGTTCTACGAGCGTCTCCCATAAGCCCGCACGTGTGAGTTCCTCCGTGTTTCGTTTCTCCTGTACCAAACCCCCTATGCATACCCGTTCTAGAAAACCCAGTGGAGGTGCATATGAGGACGAAATCCATCAATGGAACATCCGCCTAGCATCCGCTCGACAGAGATGTAGGTTATACACAAAAACATAGACAATAAACTCACCCAAATTTACCACGTGTAGACAACACTTCTCATAACAACTACAGGAAGCTTGTACGCGATTCAACCTCGGTGATGGAGAAAATTTCAACGAATCACTCGATAATTGTCCGCAAGCCCCTATTTCTTTTATGCCGGTTGCTGATTCTTTGGTTATACAGGACTCACTGGTTTGCATGCTACAACCGGGGGGCCAGGCATATTGTAACGAACATCTCCAAATCGCCCCGACGCTCGCAAAGGAGCTGGGAGTGGCCGTCACAGATTCCATCCTGTTGGTTGCTCCTTTGACTGGACCTGGGTCTGGACTACAACGCTGGGTACAGTGGGGGGTAGATACATGCATGGTAATCATCTCCTCCCTCCCTTCCATCGTTCACCACACCCCCCGAGTTCCCCCCTTGCCACCAGGACAACGTTACTCTCTGGCGTTTATCATGGGTGGGTTACCGCGCTTCTGGTCAGTACGACAACACTGATACTTCGCAGGATGTTTCTCCGTCTCAGTTGGGTTTTTCATCACGATCGTTATCTGTTTCTGGCAATCAAAGGACGGTGTTGATCATGACACCCTGGAGAGTCCATCGGTTTCTTTGCACCCGATATGGGATCATCTCCTTGCTTCAAAACTTGACACATTTGATGAAACTGTATCTCGGATGATACCGGTGGGAGGCTTTCAGTAGCGGCGGGATAGAACGAGAAAGGTGTATATTAGGCCAACATTGAAGGCATACTGGATGACTCTCCTGTACGATACACACGAGGATGTAAGGGTTAATCCAACAATAGCGAAAACCGCGGGCTTACTTGAGTTCGCACATCCCGGACACCTCCCATCGGCGATCGACAGTGGTATTGCGCGGTCTGCTTGAAGAGACTAACAAAATGTCTCCATGGCGAAAAACGGCCTGCCGTGTCTGCATCGATCAAACTATCTGGTTGACGTCCCCAGATCTGAAGATCTGATCTGCGACCTCCACTCTGTCATCTACCTCGGGGCGAACCACTTTACCGCTCGCATGCGCAATCCATCCAACGAACGGTGGAACAATGATGGGGTGCGAGGTTTAGCGCATCTCGGCACGGCCACATTCAAACTGTGACAGATCTCCTGTATACTGGCTACCGCTGTGTGGGAGGCAGGTTATGGCTCATTGCTCAACGTTCTGGCCATGGCGGGTGTGTTGTAGGTACGAGTAGAACTACACAACCCCAACCCATTATTTAGGCGGAACCTCCCAGCACATCAATCATCCTAGTACGGTACATTAAAATCGAAGCGAAGGGCAAGGAAAAAGGTCCCAAAAAGTCATTCGACATCTACATTGGTCTATCCAGCCGGTTCTTCACTAACTTATAACGTGCTGCCAGCCTGAGGCGACGTCAGCCTTGACAATGGATCGATATTTTAGCCCCCTTACTGAATTATCTCCTCGCTGTGGCTGAGGTCGATCGCCTCACGCACTCTCAATGTTTTCCTGTCCTTCGGGGTCAGGGTTCTGAGCCAAGTTTGGTCGTAAAAGTTGTGTGGGAGTCCAGGAATGGGCTTGGAATCCCGGTCAACCCTCGACGATCGAACACGATCACGGACCCAATTCCCTTTGGTTGCTCGTCCGTCTGCTGCAAAACGGCTGCTGACATAAATAAGGTCCATGACGTGCAGCCATCCTGTAACTTCCTGTGATCGCCAAATCGGCCGGACCGTGAAATACTTCTTGTCCCTTTGTTTCGTGTTTCGATCACTTTCTTTTTTTTTTTTTTTTTTTTTTTTTTTTTTTTTTTTTTTTTTTGTGTAACCAAATAGATAGTATATGTTACCACGGGCATACACATCGTCCTATGTTTCGATCACTTTCATCCCCGCTCATTCCTCCGTTATCTGCGAGTTTGTTCACAAACTGCTCGAACTTGTGCAGATCTTCGTTTATACGACAAACATGTATTCTATTTTGAGACAACTGCAAAGCGTGTTAGGGTATTTGTCAAGCACCGATACCAGACCCACCTTCTGTAACCGGGTCTTCCTCGCGGAACGGGACCGTTGCAAAAGAAGATCGTCTTTGGTGAAGGTTCCAGCCTGGCGCTGGTAATGCGACCTTATTGTTTCCGTATGGCGGAGGAATGCCTCCTCAATATCTGCCGCTGGCCAAGGGTCATAGAGTCCAGACTTTTGGAAGTGTCTCCGGAAACAGCGAGCGGCCTTTTTGTTCCAAGGAGACCTAATGGGTCCCTCAAGATCGAGGCGGAGCTTACCAGTCTTCCCCTTTGGCCCTCGTTTACCCGTTTCTAAGAAAACCTTGATCCGGTCGGGGCTTGGTGGCGAGGGAACTTCCGCATTCTTGTCTCCTCGCCCGAGCATCACAAGGGAATGCGCCCGGACATGCCTCTTTGCGGGGGGTCAAAGCATGTCAATGTGTGTTCGCAGATACATACCTTTAATGCAAGGCTTACTGCATACCCTTCCTTGCTTTTGGGGACCCTAGGACCACCATTATCATTGTCTCCCCATTCTCGGAAGGGCTGCAGTGGCGTTCCAGCGAAATTACGTAGCATGTTGCCCATTTCTTGGAGCTGAGTGCTGTTATTATCGACCACCTTCTGGAGTACCTCCGTCAGGTGTTGGAGAACGTGGGTGATGCGTGAGTCCTGGAGTGGTATTAAGGGTTGACAAAGACGCGATGAGGCGGAACTTCGTACCTCATCTAACCCCGTGCTTTTCTCCCGGACGTTGGTTCTGGTGTACCGTCCCGGTCCTCGGGATTGCGCCCCAACACCATCAGAACCTTGATCACAGAGTACATAGAAGGGTTTTATAGAGCAGAAAACTGTAATAAAAACATGGTGAAAAGTATAAATACTGCTAGCCTATTTTGTATTCTAAAAAGTGTAATTAAATTCAGTCTTTTCTTGTTGTGTCAGTCATGATCTCTGGAAAAGTTTGAATTTAATTATACTTTTTAAGATGCAAAATAGGCTAATAGTATTTATATTTTTTATCATATTTTTATTACAGTTTTCTGCTCTAGAAAACCCTTCTATGCATCCTGTGGATGGACCTCGTCATGTAAATGGGGTGTTCCCTTCGCCTTGGGCCGCTTGGGATTCTGCTGTGGAATTCAAGTTGATCCTTAGAGAAGTAGAAAATTATCCGTCGAACAGTTACCTTCCCATGTTGGGGCCACTGCTCGGAAGCCGAACTCGATGGGCTTGGTGGCGTGGCCCGATCCGCTGATGGCTCTTGTGGGGACGGTACGGACGCGGCCTCAAAATCCATCTCGTGGTCTTCGCCGAGCCCGAGAAGTTGAGAAGACTGAGTGTGACCTTCCGACACAGATTGGAACTGGGGTAGAACCTGCCACCCATCCATATATACTTCTTGAGGTTCCGCCGCGCTTATGCAGGGTTCTCCGACAGGCTGGTGGGATATTGAGAGGAAGAGAGTGAGATGATATCAAGAGAGCTCACAAGGTCTATACTCAGGTCGTCGGATAGGTCAGACATGACGGAAGAAGCAGAATGGTAATCGGCTACAAGAACCCGACCGGCCGGATGGACTTCGCCATCTTTCCAACCTAGTGTTTCTGTAGTGACCTGCTAATGATCACGTATTTAGACTCAATGCACTTCACATACGATAGGTCCGAAGAACGTACCATACACACACTTTCCTCGGACGGATCCACGGGATCACCAGCCTCAGACTCTTCGCCCCATAAGTTCATGTGCGGAGGAGAGCCGTTCATGACGGAGTCTTGAACACCTTCCTGGAAACTACCATCACCACCACGGGGTGATTCCACGGACATTGGGGTTGGCGATCGTCCAGGTTCTACACCACCAGTACTGCTGTGGTACATGTCGCTCGAACCGCATAAAACATCTTGGTGCCCAAAAGATTGACCAGAAATTGCCTCGAGACTCTAAAAGAATCTAAGAAAATACACATCAAACAGTGAATTTATCACTCACCATGTTCATCAAGGACTCGCCAGAAGGTTCGAAAAGCTCTCCTGCCACGTCCACAGGTCCCTCATTTGTGTGGACCATGTAGGAGGGCAGAGGGTCCGAGTCTCTTTCTTCAGAATGACTAAAAGCGCAGTCACCAAACTCACGTAAGGATGATGGGGGCTGGGCGGACGTTTCAGAAGTCAGTTGGTGGTCGATTACTTTCATCTGATGTACTTCCGACTCTCGATGTTCACTGTAAAGTTCATCAAGCAAATCACCACCGTTCAGGAGTTCCGAAGTGGCCTGGTGATGGTCGAGCGTTGGTTTCAAAAATGCGATACCAGAACGTACCGGATCTACGAAAAGTTCATCGTGAAGTTCGGCGGGGTTGTCTGCCGCCGTATCCCCGGAAACGGTTTGAGTATGCAGGGAAACTCGTTTGGGGTAGTTCTCGTCATCGGTACCTCCTTTGTATTGGCAGGGTACAGACGGAAGGAATGGACGTGTGTTTCGGCGTGTGTGCTGTTCTGATTCAGATGAACAGGGGGGTAACTTATCAGGCAGAATAATGTTGAGAACATTGGGCTCGCTGTCACTAAGGTTGTCGAGGTCGTAATACACAGGCTGCCGGTTGCGATCCTAACAGAAGTGTAAGTAGTTTGTTTGTAATATGTTCTCGAGATACCGCATTCATAAAAAGCCTGGGGAGATCAGCAGAATTACTCACATTGTTACTGTCGCTTGGTTCACACCCGTTCCTATGGCAATTGCTTTCGTAGTCGGTGGGAGAGAACTCCCCATCCGATGACTGATAGTTGGTGGTTATACCGGGAGATGCGCGCCCCAAATCACTGAGATCGCACAAGCCGTCATCGCTTACGGAGTCGTCGGGGACGGTCTGTTCAATACCACCGATCCAATTAGTTAAAGCAAAGTCAGATCCAAACAAGTATATACATACCGTTGTTCTAGGGGGTTTCGCCGACAATATGAGACCATAGTCGATATGCTCCGTTGATCCGACATCGATTATCATCTGGGGATTCTTAGGTGGGGAATCTAACCTATAGTGTATGCGACTTACATCAGATAAGATAGATCTCGTGCTAAGATCAGTGAGTGAATTTGTCGAAGTACCACCAATGTTGCTTTCGCCGGTGGTATTTTGTAGCGGTGACTGTGATCCGTCAGAACCCTTGTGGGATCTGGCACGCTAATAATCATTTCAGGCACGTCATAACTTGCGGACAGGCAGAGATTCAAGCACTAACCGTCTTTGGGACCGGTTGACTACCTCTGCCCCCTAGGGTGGTCGTTTGTCTTTGCGGCCCATGGAAAGTCTTTTGTCGTTTAGCAGCACTCCAATCCTCTTCTTCTCTCTTTCTCTTCCCGCCCTCTGGTGTATTTGACGGCGGGTTAACCTAAAGGAGTGAGCACAGATTCGGGTGGTAAATCAATAACCACGGAGCTGACCTTATTTGTTTGACGGGAAGCTTGGGTGTCGGAAATATACTCCAATGCTTCGGTTGACATTGGGGTCTTATAGTATGTGTAATTATACTGCGCGGGGGTTGGGATAAAGCGGGACGCACATAGGGAGTTTCCGATATAACCTGCGGGATATCCAACGCCTGATTCGACGTCTCCCTACGGCTCGTGTTCACTGCTAACTGCATACGCAAAATCGCAAGGCGGCGGCGGCGTGAATGTTCTTTCATGGCGATCGTAGGGCTACTGCCAACATTATCACCAAGACGCTTATGGTCCTGTGGATCGGGAATCGTCATGTAGAGACCACATTTGATAATAGGAAATACCGACAGAGACATTTTCGCGTTTCCCGCATTTGTTGATCAACTTCCACTTGGCAATTTTTCGCCGTTTCGCCCGGTCACGTTGAGTTTTGAGGTTGCTATTAATTTCTACCATCTTGCCAGTGAGGTTTTCGCACAGCCAACTGGAGGATGTCCGAACGTATAAATAAGAATAGAGAAACTGAGGCTTACAGTTTCACAATTACGCAGCAGGAGGGAATGTCGATCAAGTAGACGCCGGGTGAACAAGCCTGTTGGAAGAAACTGTCTGTTCAACAATATCAAGGTAGAATTGCCACTTTACCTTATAAACACCAACATTCCCTCCGTTGTCCTTACAGTCCCAGAACCTTCCATTACATACATAAAACCCACGAGGCATTCGGACTCAGCGGTTTTTCGAAATGGGCGATCTCTCAGTAGAAGAGGAGGTGGCCAACCGTCTCATACGAAGATTGGACGAGGAGGAGACCCTTCAGATATTGAGGGATCTTCCGGAGAGACTGCGAGATCTTTCCATAAAACACAAATCATTCACAGAGGTGAAGTTTTGTGCTCGCTCGGCGGCCAGATACTGATGTGTGTTCAGGCTCAACGCTGGGACGAGATAGCTAACCTGCAATCTGAGAATGACACAATTATAGAGTCAGGTTAGTTCCATTCAAAATGAAAATACGGGAATAACAAATCAATTTTCAGGTATTTTAATGGTGGATGAGGGATTTCGCACTCAGAAGTCCGCTTGGGCCGATTACACCTATAATGTCCACAATGAAGTGGATGCTCTCCAACAGTCCATAGATAGATGCATTCAGGTTTGACTCACGCAGGGCTGCCCTCTTGAATATCGTCTAATAGACGACTCAAGGAAGCAGAACGAAGTTTCGTGCCTCGGAGGTCGAAAGGAAAGGACACTGCATTGGGAAACCTAGTAAAGAGTGGTGAGTGACTAAGACGTACGCTTGCACGTATTGCTCACCAAATCAGTCGATGAGTTACACAAACGTATCGGAGATATTGTTGATGCCATGCGTGTCGTGGCAGAGAAAGCTATCGATGCAACAGGTTCGCTCTCTGGGGGTAACGATAATCCAGGTACCGCCACTACCAGTGTAAATCGGGGTCCTGGTGCCTGGGGGTTGAGCGGCCCTGATTTTGAAGGCGAGCCACAGGGGGACACAAAATCTTCCGAAACCCTCATATACTGGGAATCACGAGGTGGGTTTTATAGGATTCGGATTTCCCTAATCCTGAATACCGCAGTGAGGGAATTGGACGGTCACTGTGTCGATCTGAGAAACAACCTTTTGATAAGCAGCAGGATCTTGGATGAACAACAAATAACGATCGTAAGTGAGATACTTTGTCTCGCTCCTCATACGTGGCTCAAGACGGACAGGATAATCTGCGGCAAAAATTAGCGATGGCTGCAGTGGAGGGACCGGATAGAGGATTGTCCGACAAGAAAACCGATTCATGGTTGATAGGATCCCGTATGGCAATGTTTTTCGTGTTTTTCGCGTTCTTGGTGATGCAGGCTATAGGGTAACCTGGTAACGATATCTGTGGGCATACTGTGACATGAGCCTTCAGCTTGTGGGGAGGGGGATATATAACCGAAACGAAGGGTAACGAACACTGAATTAGCACCTGGGCCTGTTATTTCGTTGATGCTATCTTGAATGCCTCCCCCACGTTCAACCCCTCGCTGGCGGAATCCCCAGCGATGAAAACATCCCTGCCCACGAATAATTGATTTAGTGGCACAGAATGAATGAAGATGACTCAGTGGGATGCCATAGTCAAGGTTGGAGGGAGTATTTCCGGGGGTATCGAAGGTAGCGCCGTCGGTGCAAGCGACCTCGCGAGCGACCTAGGGAAGTTGATAAGTTTGTGGAATAAATACATTCAATTGGTTATTGGCGATAAACACAAAAACAAAAGCCCCAGCTAAAGCCCCAGTGCAGTGGAGAAGCGGGTTATTACATCCGTATCAACATAAATAAAAACTCCACAAGCAGAAACACCGCCGATCTTCGCGTGCGGGCTCTTCCCAAGGGGACCGACAAGACCAAGATAAACGTCCGGGAATTGATGGATGTTCCCCAAGGACGGGTCAGCCCTACATTCAAATGCGGTACGGTTAGCCCAAGTCCTAGGAGAGATACAACAAACACTAACCAGCCGTTGGCAGGCTACCACTGGGCCAATATTGGTCGCGTCAGATTTGTTGGACCAACTCGCGCGGATGGCGGAGGCAGGATCCACCATGGTATAGGCGAGGTTGGCACGGAAGCCGATTCGGCGGGGTCCAGCTGTCAAACGGAGCGGTCCCAAGATGCGTAGAGTACTAGGGA
>Ga0307517_10001709_pt1 | contig 36251 bp, 35 predicted proteins | sample 23_EM_MG_FD_194515 | JGI IMG/M metagenome (GOLD analysis project Ga0307517, IMG submission 194515) | Populus trichocarpa ectomycorrhiza microbial communities from riparian zone in the Pacific Northwest, United States - 23_EM | ecosystem: Host-associated > Plants > Roots > Unclassified | place...
CCGGAGCTGGCCAGGCGGCTCTTTGTCACCACCACCAAGGACCAGGCGCTGCTGCGCGAGGTGAACCGGCAGTGGACCAAGGTCCTGACCGGGCAGTGAGCGCCCCGCTGGTCCGCTTCGAGGGGGTCACCAAGCGCTTCGGCGAGCTGGCCGCGGTGGACGACGTCAGCCTCGACATCGCCGAGGGCGAGTTCTTCGCCCTGCTGGGGCCGTCGGGCTGCGGCAAGACCACACTGATGCGGATGCTGGCGGGGTTCGAGGCGCCGGACGAGGGCCGCATCCTGCTGAACGGCGAGGACATCGCCGGGCTGCCGCCGCACCGGCGGCCGTCGAGCATGATGTTCCAGTCCTACGCCCTCTTCCCGCACCTGGACGTCGAGAAGAACGTCGCCTTCGGGCTGGTGCAGCAGGGCTGGGCCAGGGCCGCCATCGGCCCGCGCGTCGAGGAGATGCTGAGCCTGGTGCGGCTGGAGGGGCTGAACCGCCGCAAGCCCGACCAGCTCTCCGGCGGCCAGCGGCAGCGGGTGGCCCTGGCGCGGGCGCTGGCGCCCGGGCCGAAGATCCTGCTGCTGGACGAGCCGCTGGCGGCGCTCGACCGCAAACTGCGCGAGGATACACAGCTCGAACTCAGGGCGCTGCAGCGGCGCCTGGGGCTGACCTTCATGATCGTCACCCACGACCAGGACGAGGCCATGGTGGTCGCCGACCGGATCGCGGTGATGCGCGTGGGCGGCGTCGCCCAGATGGGGCCGCCGCGGGAGGTCTATGAACGGCCGGCCAGCCGCTACGTGGCGCAGTTCCTGGGCGAGGCGAACCTCTTCCCCGACGACGCGGGCTGGCGACTGGTGCGGCCGGAGAAGATGGCGATCTCCGCCGCCGAGGTCGCGGGCGCGACCGCCGGCGTCGTGGCCGAGATCGCCTATCTCGGCGACCGCACGCGCTATGTGGTGCTGGCGCAAGGCCAGAAGCTGCTGATCAGCCGCGCCAACGTCGGCCCGCCGTTGCCGCTCAGGCTCGGCGATGCGGCCTGGGTGTCGCATGCGCCGGACGCCGCGGTGAGCCTCGCCTCATGAAGCGGCCCTGGCTCGCGGCGCTCGCGCCCTACCTGTGGCTCGTGGTGTTCTTCGCCTTTCCGTTCCTGCTGGTGGCGAAACTGTCCCTGTCCCACACGGTGCTGGCCATGCCGCCCTATGCGCCGCAACTGGACCTGTCGCAGGGCCACGCGGGCCTCACGCATTTCGTCCATCAGCTGACCTTCGAGACCTATGTGCGGCTGGCCACCGACCGGCTCTATCTGACGGCCTACCTGTCGAGCCTGAAGTTCGCCGGCGTCGCCACGGCCATCCTGCTCGCGATCGGCTACCCCATCGCCTACGGCATGAGCCGGTTCGGGCCGGCGGCGCGGCAGGGCCTGCTGATGGCGGTGATCCTGCCATTCTGGACCAGCTTCCTGATCCGCATCTACGCCTGGATCGCCATCCTGAAGCCCGCGGGCCTGCTGAACCAGGCGCTGGCGGTGTTCCATATTGGAACAATCAGACTGCTCAACACCGACGCCGCGGTGGTCCTGGGCCTGGTCTACGCCTACCTGCCGTTCATGGTGCTGCCGCTCTATGCGGTGCTGGAGAAGCAGGACGAGAGCCTGATCGAGGCGGCCCGCGACCTCGGCTGCACGGCGACGGGCGCCTTCTGGCGGGTGACCTTCCCGCTGTCGATACCGGGCGTGGCGGCCGGCGCGCTGCTCTGCTTCATCCCGATGGTCGGCGAGTTCGTGATCCCGGACCTCCTGGGCGGATCCGGCACCCTGATGCTGGGCCGGACGATCTGGACCGAGTTCTTCGCCGACCGCGACTGGCCGGCCGCCTCGGCGGTGGCCATCGTGCTGCTGGCGACCCTGGTGATCCCCATCGTCCTCTTCCAGCGCCAGCAGGCGAAGGTGCTGTCGTGAGGCGCGGCCCCAGCGCCTTCAACCGGACGAGCGTGATCGCGGGCCTGGCGTTCCTCTACGCGCCCATCGTGCTGCTGGTGCTCTATTCGTTCAACGCGAGCCGGTTGGTGACCGTCTGGGGCGGGTTCTCGACGCGGTGGTATGCGGCGCTGGCCCACGACGCCCAGATGCTGGACGCGGTCTGGGTGACGCTGCGGGTCGGGCTGATCTCGGCCACCCTGGCGACCGTCCTGGGTACGCTGGCGGCCGTGGCGCTGGTGCGCGCGGGACGTTTCCGGGGGCGAACGCTGTTCTCCGGCATGATCTACGCGCCCCTGGTGATGCCCGAGGTGATCCTGGGGCTCTCGCTGCTGCTGCTGTTCGTGGCGCTGGGCCTGCCGCGGGGGTTCTGGACGGTGACGGTCAGCCACGCCACCGTCACGCTCTGCTACGCGACCGTGGTGGTCCAGGCCCGCCTGAGCGCCTTCGACCGCAGCCTGGAGGAAGCCGCCCAGGACCTCGGCTGCACGCCGCTCAGCGCCTTCCTGAAGGTGACCCTGCCCAATATCGCCCCCGCCGTCGCGGCGGCCTGGATGCTGGCCTTCACCCTGTCGCTGGACGACCTGGTGATCGCGAGCTTCACCTCGGGCCCCGGGGCCACGACGCTGCCGATGCGGCTCTACAGCCAGGTGCGGCTGGGGGTGAATCCGGAGATCAATGCGGTCTCGACCCTGCTGATCGGGGTCGTGGCGGCCGGGGTGATCGCGGTCTACCTGGCGCAGCAGCGGCGCCGGGCCAGGTCCTAGACCAGCGCGCCCTTGCGGCGCTGGACCCGCAGCGCCGATCCCAGGCCCAGGAAGCCCACGATCAGCATCAGCCAGGTCGAGGGCTCGGGAACCGGCGCCAGCAAGTTATTGCCACCGCCCCCGCCGCCGGGCGGGTCGTCGTGACCAGGGTCGGGGTTTGGCTCTGGCCGGAACTGGTTGATCGGGCCGGTGTCGCAGGTGTTGATCAGCTCGCACGGGTCGCCCTCGGGAGGCGGCGCGGAAACCACGATGATAGGATTGGAGCCCGTGCCGTCAGGGCTGGGCTTGGACTCGGTCCCGCCGGGCGGGCCGTCATTGGGAGGGGTCGGCCCGCCGCCACCGCCGCCGCCGCCTGAGCCGCCGCCGCCGCCGCCGCCCGAACCGCCACCGCCACCGCCGAGGCCGAAGCCGCCGGAGTCGTTCTGGGCCGTCTGGAATTCATCGCCCGGCGCGCCGCCGTCGGCGACCTGCGCGCCGGCGCCAAAGGCGTCGTCGCCGCCCGTGGGGCCATCACCGGCGCCGGGGACATCGCCCTGGTCGGCGCCGCCGCCATTGCTGTTCGCATAGTCGGCCAGCAGCATCAGGCCGTTCTCGCCGTTCGGCAGGAAGCCGTCGCGGTCGCCCCAGTCGCCGCCCTCGCCGCCGCCGGCGCCGCTACCGCCGCTGCCGCCCGTGGGCCCGCCGCCAGCCCCGCCTTGTGACTCAGCACCGCCGCCGCCGCCGGCGCCGCCCGTGTCCTGTTGATCGCCCGAGGTCTCGTCACCCGCGCCGTCGCCCGGCGAGGTCACGGCCATCGCCATGTGGATTTCCTGCGGGGCCTCGTCCTCGTGGCCGGCCGGGCCGCTCGAGCTGCCGAACGCCATCGCCGACGCCGCGATAAAGGTCGCGAGGACTCCGGGGAGGAGCCTCTTGGCATGTCGACGTCTCGATTTGATACGGGTCTTGGCCATGAGCTTAACAATGCAAAGATCGTGCATTGTGGCGCCTGAGGCAACTATGCTTTTGTTATGGCACTCGCCGAAACCTCAAAACTAACAATATCTTCCCGCAGCGCACACCCTCAGAGGCGAGGAATACTTCCTGAGAGGCGAGTGGTTCTGGCCGTCAAATTGGCGCCGTTTCGCCACACCACGGTCGAGCTTGTTCCAGCTGGCCCGCGAGGCGAAAAAGCCCGACTTCGGCCCTCATCCTGGCCACGAACTGCAGGCCGATCGGCAGGCCGCCGCGGCTCCGGGCCAGCGGGCCGGTCATCTCCGGTTATCCAATGTTATGAAAGACTTGGGTGTTGGGCATGAAGGCGAACGGCCGCTCGCCTATCGGCTGCGGCGGCTCGCTGATCCAGCCGATCGGGATGGCCGGGCCGCCCAGCGTCGAGAGCAGCGGCGCGTCATAGGTTCCGATCAGGTCCGCCGGGGCGCGGGCATAGGCGTGCAGGGTCCGGATGCCGCGCACGCAGGTCGTAGCGTCCAGGGCCTCGCCGCGGCGATACGTCGCCATGCTCAAACCTTCGACGTCGGACGCCGTCGGGGAGCTTCCGCGGCGTTCGGTCGCCGGGAATCTCTGCGTCTTCAACATGATGGCCGAGTTCTTCGCAGAACCTGACGGGCTCGCGGCCCGCCTCCCCGACGAAAGGACGCTCTCCGGAACGGGAAGGAAACAGGGGGCTCCCGGCTGCCGCCGGCAGGCCAGGTCGAGCCGCGCCGGGGAGTCGCGTACGGAGCGAGTCACGACATCTTGAATGGAGCGCCCCGCCCTGCCCTCTGCGCCGGGCGAAAACGGCGCCCGGAAGGTCCCCAGGCGGCCGGCGTCAGACCCGGCGGTATTCGATGATCGACTTGTCGGGGAAGACGGCCCGCAGCGCGACCCAGAGGCCGGCGTCGTCGTACCATTCGTCGATCTGCTGCTTGCCGCGCAGCGCCCAGTGGGTGGCGTTGATGCGCTGGCCGTTGGCCAGCAGGATCGATTCGCGGCCCATCGGGGTCGCCGTGAGGGTCAGCATCAGCCCGTCTTCCGGGTTGAAGATCGGCCCCTGCAGCGTCGCCTGGTTCCAGTGGGTCAGGGGCACGGCGTTGACCGGCGCGTCGAGCGGGCCGGTGTTGGTGGTTATGCGGATTCCGAAGTCGCGGCGCTCGGCGGTGACGAACTTGGTCTGGTCGCGCTGGCGGTCGCGGATGCTGTTGGCGCTCATCGAGACGAACTTCCCGCCGCGCCAGGTCTCCACGCAGTGATGCTGGTAGTCGAAGACGTTGAGCTTCGCGAGCTTCATGCTCATGGTCACGTCGGTGGTCACGGTGAGCAGGTCGCCGCTGGTGGCGAACTGCACGTTGTACTGCCCGAACGGCTTGCCGTTCCGGAAGATGGCGAAGTGCAGGTTGTTGTCGGCCGGCACTGGCCCCGCGAGAGCCACGCCCGGCAGGGCGAACGCCGCCACGGCGCCGGTGATCAGGGTCCGACGATCGAAGGATGCCATTCACGAACTCCAGATGCGGGCCGGGCCGTCATCGGCGCAACCCCAGCTTGACCATGGGAGAGCTAGCCCCCTGCGAACGCGCCTGCAACCCGAGGTACGCCGAATTAGGTCAACGAACCCTGACTGTACGGAGAGCTTGGCCGTTTGGCTGCGCATGCGGTGCGGATTTGGGTTTCGTGCAGACGCGCCTGCGGCTACGAGGGACGTCGCGGAACGCCGGATTAGCTCAGCTGGTAGAGCAGCGGTTTTGTAAACCGATTAGGCTCCCGTTTCGCCGCTTTCCATCGTGTAGCTCGGCGCGCGGCTTATCTCGATGCATCAAGGGCCTTGTGTCCCAACCCGTTTCAGCAAACACCACAGAGGTTCGCTTTCCTGTGACCTATTTGGGACCTCCCCCAGAAATAGGTCACAGCCCTCCAGCTTGGTGACCGCCCCATGGCCAGCGTCCGATTGACAAGCAAGTTCGTCGAGAGCGTCCGGCCCACCCCCGGGAAACAGGTCGCCTATCAGAGCGCGCGCGGCGCGCCGGTCATCCCACTATTACTCGTGATGGAAAAGCAGCCTGTTGATTAGGCGGAGGCCGTGCGGGCGAGCCCATCCGGTGCGCCTCGGCGGCGGCTTCTAGCGCTTGGTCGCCGGGCTCGGGGGATCGTTACTCATCGGCGAGCGGTGGAAGCGGTTTGCCGATCACGTGTTCCGCCATAGTTGTAGAGGCGTGGGCCGCGGCGCGGCTCGCCGTGGCGATGCCAACGATACCTTTGAGCACCCCATCCCAAAGCTTCCGCTGATCGACGAGGCCAACCGACTGGTAAGGCAGCCTGGCAACCTGGCTGGCGGAGCGTTCGCTGTATCCCAGCGCTAGCATCATCGCCTTGGCTAGCGCGTTCACGTGCTCCGCGTTCGCCACTTGGTGGTCCGCTGCCTGCTGGAATTCTTCCCACGCCGTCATCACCCGGTCCTCGTGTCCGAATTCAATGGGAACGAGGTTGATCGCAATACTGAACGCCGGATCGCCCGCAGTCGACCGCGTGAGCAGTAGCTGCCTCATTACGCCGAGACGACGCTCCCTCTGTTGCCGCACGTCTTCCCGCCACAGGCTGAGCGCTACGGCTATCGCCGGACCCGCCACAAGCGCTGCGATTTCAACCCAATCCGTCATGCATACCCTACCGACAGGCGTCCGAACTGCCCGAAGGTAGCACGGTGAAGCTCCGATGTCTGAGACGTCGCCATTCTGAATGTTCCTGTCTTGTTCTCGCCTGGCCGTCGTGTCTATGAATGGGGGATGGGACACACGAACCCCGACCGCCTGATACCGCCGCCCAGCATCATGAAGGCCATGACGCTGGCGGAAATGCACCTAGCTGGCTGGGAAGTTCGCGCGGCCTGCAATCGCTGCAAAGTGCAGCTGCGCGCCGACCTCAAGTCCATGATCCGGGTCTACGGTCCCGATGAAATCTGGTGGGGCAAGCGGCCCAAGTGTCCGGGGTTTGAGTGCGATAGCGGGGTGTTGCCCTACAGCGCGAGAGCTATTCGCTCCGGCTCCTGGGTCGCGATGACCACCGCGCCGAGCAAGCGGGAGATTGACCTTTGGTCGGCGCACCGGCGGACGCGTGATCGGGGACCGCGAAACGCGTGATGGATGGGAGGGGTAGCGCGTAGTGCCTCCCGCCGGACCCCGTTGTTGGAAATAGTGGACCTTGGTCCTTTTGCCTAGATTGACTTGCCCCCCCAGCGCTGGTTGTTCGGCCCATGGCTCAGCCACTTGCCCGCGTTTGCTGCCCTATCTGTAGTCACGTCGAAAGGGTGGCGCTCTTCGGCCCGCTGCGAATGTGGACGGACGACGGGGCCCAAGTGCAGACTACAAGCATCTCAGAGGCCAGGGTCGGGGCGTTTGGGACGGTTTGCCCGGAATGCCAAATTCCATTCGGGCTGATGATCTTCAGCAACGGAAGGGGCAGCATCCATGGCCTGACCCAAGAGGGAACCGACACCGCTCGTGTGGATGCAGCGATGACCGGGTTGCGAGTGGTCACTGTGCCGCCAAATCCGGCCGCACCCGCCCGTTTCGAAAACGTCCCGCTGCTGGTCGCCGAACAGTTCATTTTCATTCAAGAGGACGCGTCACGAAAGCGAAACCCCGCCGGTATCATGCACGGGGCGCGAAGTTGCCTTGATGTAGCACTGAAGACGCTCGGTCAGACGGAGGGTGGTCGGCGGGAGCGGATCAACAATCTTGCGCAACAAGGCGTGATCACCACCGCCATCGCCGCCTGGGCGCAAAACCTATGGGAAGAGGGTTCGGACGCCAGCCACGATCTGCAAGCCGACATGGGCCGCGCAATCGAACACGTTGAATTCCTGAAGCTGTTCTTCGAGGTAGCGTTTGAGCTCCCGTCGAAAATTGCGCGGCAACCGCACGCGCCGAGCCCGCGCCGAGAAAGCTGAGAAGAGTTAGCGCGTCGCCGGTGAGCACAGCTTCACCTTCGAGCGGACGCATACAGCATCGCGCTCACGTCCTGCTTGAAAATGGATGGACAGAAGGTCGCTATTTATCTCGGACCCAGCGCACGGAGTAGAAGTGCTCGGCGTCCATAGGTTGCATTTGGATTTCAGTTCTACCGGCCTTATCAAACCGCAAAATTCTCTGAGCACCCTGCGATCCGGGGGTGGACGTCCAATAGTACGAAGCAAGGGTTCGGTCCCTATCACCACCGTCGCCGCGGCCTACGTAATAGCCATTAAATTTCATATCGAAACCCGAGCCGCCCCCTAGGTGGAGCCGCGAGAATGGGTACTTGAACAGAGAGAGAAGCTGGTCCCAATCTGCAACGGAAGGCAGTCGCCAGCCCGTAGGCGGCTGATTGGCGTGTAGCCCGTAGAAAAGGTGGTAGTCTCGTCCGTAGCCGGCTGGTGGGGCCCGATGGCCGATGGTGTCGTTGCGATAGTCCGACGCTTTCCACACAGTGTCACCGAAGCTGATCGCTTCGGTGCGACCGTCGATAACTCCCTCCCAAACCGAAATCAGTTCCTGCAGACCATCCTTAATGAGGACATCTCGCCTCATCACCACACGCGAGCCCACTAGCGCCTCGACAGTGTGCGTTCCCGGAAAGAGCTTGAACTCGCCGTATGGGCCGTCGGGATCGAGCCTTAATTTGAATGCCCCGTTGATCTTTAGATCGACGGGAATTTCTGTTCGGACTGCCAAGATGCCTTCGGCAACCTCTGCTGACATATAACCGCCCCTTAAATCAGAGCGTGTATTTAAGCGGACCTCCCGTTTCGGCTCAAGCCAAAAGCTACAGAATGACAATCGCGCCATTCCTGATTAGAAGCCGTGTCGGGCCACCATTTTGCGACCTATCTGTGACCTGGAAACCTCACCCCTGACGGGACAATTTCTAAGCCATTGATTTTACTGGATTGCCGGATTAGCTCAGCTGGTAGAGCAGCGGTTTTGTAAACCGAAGGTCGCGGGTTCGAGTCCTGCATCCGGCACCAGCCTTCGCGCCCGCGCCCGCTTCGGCTCGGCGGGCCCTTGGCGCGGAGGCTTGCCGCGCCGTATCCCGGCAAGGCGGAGGCGGGCAAAAATCGCCGTCTTTCGCGTGCAATCCCAAGGCGCCTTCGCTAGGCAGGACCCCATGCGCATCTTCATCGACGCCGACGCCTGCCCGGTGAAGGACGAGGTCTACAAGGTCGCCGCCCGCTACGGCCTGACCACCACCGTGGTCTCCAACAGCTTCATCGCCATCCCGCCCTCGAAGCTGATCGAGCGGATGATCGTCGACGCGGGTCCGGACGTCGCAGACGACTGGATCGCCGAGCGGGTCGCGCCGGGCGACATCGTGATCACCAACGACATCCCGCTGGCCGACCGGGTGATCAAGGCCGACGGCGCGGCGATCGCCCCGAACGGGCGCCCGTTCACGCCGGACTCGATCGGCTCGGCGCTGGCCTCGCGGGCCATCGGCGAGCACATCCGCTCCATAGGCGAGGTCACCGGCGGGCCGCGGCCGTTCTCCGCAGGCGACCGCTCGAAGTTCCTGCAGGCGCTGGATGAGGCCGTGAACCGCGAACGGCGCAGGCAACGCTAGTGCCCCGATTCCGAAGTTCGTCAGCGCTTGTGGCAGGCGCCCGAGTGAACTTCAAAGCCCGCTCGCTAGTCGCGTCTTGCATCGCCCGGGCTTCGCGCTAGAGCCATGACAGTTGTTTCGTCCGAGGAGATCTGCATGCGCCGCCTGGGTTTGACGCTTGTCGCCACCGCCGCCGTCATCACGCTCGCCGGCTGCGGCAAGTCGTCGACCAGCCCGCCGGCCGCCGGCTCGGACCAGGCCGCAGCGCCGGCCGCAGCCGCGCCGACCCCGGAGCAGGTGAAGGCCCTGCAGGCCGCCCTGCCCGCCCCCTACAACGCCGCCGACCTCGACAACGGCGCGGCGAAGTTCGCGCTCTGCTCCTCGTGCCACACGCTGAGCCAGGGCGGACCGGTGATGACCGGGCCCAACCTCTACGGCATCCTCGGCGAGAAGGCGGGCGTTCGGGCCGGCTTCACGTTCTCCGAGCCGATGAAGGCCGCGGGCTTTACCTGGGACGCCGGGCGCCTGGACACCTGGATCACCGATCCGAAGGTGATGATCCCCGGCACCAAGATGACCTTCGCAGGCCTCAAGGACCCCAAGGACCGCACCGATGTCATCGCCTATCTGATGATCCAGACGGGCTATAAGCCGTAGGGCGCGACAGCTCGAAGCAGGACACCCCTATCGCCGGTGGCGAGCGACCAGGAATCACAACCTTGACGCGTAGCCTGAGCTGGCGCATCGTTGGCCTGTCGAACCTGCACTAAGCATCATCCAGTCGACACGGTCGCCGCAGCGCCGCCCCCAGGTCTGCCGCGACAACCGCTTGGACCCGCGACGTCCCCCGTCCGGTCCCGGCAACCGACTTGGGCCTTCCCCGGCGACGGGGAAGGTCTTTTTCCCTGAGAGGCCCTATTCCGCGGCGTTGGCGACGGCGGCTCTCTCGTTTTCCTCGAAGGCCTCGATGCGGCGGGCCGTGGCCTGCGGCGACTTCGTGAAGCGCGCCAGCAGGTTGTAGAACACCGGCACCACGAAGAGGGTCACCAGGGTCGCGAAGATCGCTCCGAAGAAGATGGTGACGCCGATGGTCTTGCGGCTCTCACCACCTGCCCCGCCCCAGACGATCAGCGGGATGGCGCCGGCAGCGGCCGAGATCGAGGTCATGATGATCGGGCGAAGCCGCAGCGAGGCGCTCTCGATCACCGCCTCGCGGATCGACAGGCCCTGGTCGCGGAGCTGGTTGGCGAATTCGACGATCAGGATGCCGTTCTTGGCCGCGATGCCCACCAGGATGATCAGCCCGATCTGGCTGTAGGTGTTCATGGTCGAGCCCGCGATCAGCAGGCCGAAGAGGCCGCCCAATGCCGCCACCGGCACGGTCAGCATGATCACCGCGGGGTGGATCCAGCTCTCGAACTGCGCGGCCAGCACCAGGAAGACCAGCAGCAGCGCCAGGCCGAACGCCAGGCCGACCGAGCCGCCGGCCTCGAGATAGTCGCGCGCCGTGCCGCCCCACTTGTAGGTCAGTCCCGTGGGCTGCTTCTTGATCTCCTCCTGGAAGAATTTCACCGCCTCGCCGACCGTGTAGCCGGGGTTCAGCTGTACCGAGAGCGTGATCGAGCGCTGGCGGTCGAGGCGCGGCCGGTTGGGCGTGTCGCCGCTCACCTTGGTGGTGGTCACCGCAGTCAGCGGCACCGTCGCGCCGGCGTTGGTGCGCACATAGACCTTGGAGAGGTCGGCCTCGTTCTCGCGCTGGTCGCGGTCGGTCTGCAGGATGACGTCATATTCCTGGCCGGACTTGATGTAGGTGGTGGCCTTCTCCGAGCCGAACAGCGTCTGCAGGGCGCGGCCGACCGACTGGGCCGAAACGCCGAGCGAGGCGGCTTTTTCCTTGTCGATATTGACCAGAAGGCGCGGGCTGGTCGGCTCATATTCGATGCGCGGACGGGCCATGCCCGGATTGTCACGCGCCGCGGTCAGCAGAGGCTGCACCAGGGCGTTGATCTCCGGGTACTCGTTGCCGAGCACGATGAGGTCCATGTTGCTGCCGCCGCCCCCGCCGCCGCCGCCGCCGCCGGTGTTGCGCTGAATGCTCGGACGGACCGAGGCTATGGCGCGCGCCGAGGTGATGGCGGAGAACTGGCTGTTCAGCTGGGCCGCCAGGTCCTGCGAGCTGATGACGTGCTTCTTGTCGTCGCTCATCACCGCATTGGCGTTGCCGGTGTTGTACTGGTTGCCGCCGAAGCTCGGCAGGGACTCGGTGTAGCGCTCGATGGTCCCGGCCTTTAGCAACTGCTGCAGCCGCGCCTCGACCTGGCCGGCGGCGCGCAGGGTGTAGTCATAGCCCGCGCCTTCCGGGGCCTGGATGCCGATGTCGACCCGGCCGCGGTCCTCGTTGGGCACCAGCTCCTTGGGCAGGATGTTGAAGAGGAACGTCGCGGCGACCGCCAGCGCGATCACCAGCCCAAACGCCGCGATCGACGCCGATCGCCGGCCGAGCAAGGCGTCGAGGGAGGCATGGTAGGAGGCGCGCAACCGATTCATGCCGGCGTTCACCTTGCGCGCCAGCCAGCCCTCGCCGTGCGCCGGCCTGAGCAGCCGCGAGGCCAGCATCGGCGACAGGCTGAGCGCCAGCAGCGCCGAGAAGGCCACCGCTGCGGCGATGGCCACGGCAAGCTCGACGAACAGCCGGCCGATGTAACCCGGCATGAACATCAGCGGCGCGAACACCGCGATCAGCACGATGGTGGTGGCGACCACGGCGAAGAACACCTGTCGCGCGCCGCGCTGGGCCGCGACGATGGGCGGCTCGCCCTCGTCGATCCGTCTCTGGATGTTCTCGACCACGACGATGGCGTCGTCGACCACCAGACCGATGGCCAGCACGAGGGCCAGCAGGGTCAAGAGGTTGATGGAGAATCCCAGCGGGGCCAGGACGATGAAGGTCGACAGGATGCAGATCGGGGCCACGATCGTCGGGATCACCGCGGCGCGCCAGGTGCCGAGGAAGATGAAATTCACCAGCGCCACCAGGCCCAGCGAGATGGCCATGGTGATCCAGACCTCCTGGATCGCGTGCTTGGTGAAGGCCGAGAAGTCGATGGCGACGATCAGCTTGGTGCCCTTGGGCAGGGTCTTGTTGATCTCCTCGACGGCCTTGTGGACGCCGGCCGAGATCTCCAGGTCGTTGGCCTGGGACTGGCGGGTGATCGCGATCCCGACCTGGTCGGAGCCGTTGGAGCGGAACAGGCGCCGGCGCTCGTCGGGTCCCTCCTCGACGCGGGCGATGTCGCCCAGGCGGGTGACGTAGGCGTTGGCGGTGCTGGCGCCGGCCGTGGTGGTGATGGTGGAGCGCGCACCGGCCGCGGCGCCCGCGCCGGCCGAGCTCCCGCCGAGCGTCGCCGAATTCTGGGTCGTCGCCCGCGCGCCGATCGGCACCACCGGCAGCCGGGCGAACTCGGCCGGCGTGGAATAGCCGCGCGCCACGCGGATGGTGAAGTCCTTGGCGGGCGCCTCCAGTGCGCCGGCCGGCAGCTCGAGGTTCTGGCTGTCGAGCGCGGCCTCGACGTCGTCGACGGTGATGCCGCGCGCGGCCATGGCGTTGGGATCGAGCCAGACGCGCATGGAATAGAACTGCGCCCCGCCCAGGCCCACGGTGGCGACGCCCGGCACGGTGGATATCCGTTCCACGAGGTAGCGGTTGGCGTAGTCGGAGAGCTCCAGCCGGTTCAGCGTGCTCGAGATCAGGCTGAGGAACATGATCGGCTGGGCGTCGGCGTTGGCCTTGGCGATCTGCGGCGGGTCGGCCTGCTCGGGCAGCTGGGATGTGACCCGGCTGACCGCGTCGCGCACATCGTTGGCCGCCTCGTCGAGGTTGCGGTCCAGGGTGAAGGAGATGTTGATCCGCGAGGCGCCGTCGCGCGACGAGGAGTTCACCCGGTCGATGCCCTGGATGCCGGAGACCTGGCGCTCGATCACCTGGGTGATGCGTTCCTCGACCACCTCGGCCGAGGCGCCGCGATAGGCGGTCTGCACCGAGACGTTGGGCGGATCGACGCTCGGCAGCTCGCGCACCGGCAGGGCGGTGAACGCGGCGAGGCCCACGACGCACAGGATGATCGCCGCCACCGCGGCGAAGACCGGTCGCCGGACGGAGAGGTCGGAGAGCATCATGCGGCGGGCCGAGCTCCCGCATGGGCCAAGGGGCCCTTGCCGACAGGGCCGCCGACCACGCGCACAGGCTGGCCGGGCTGGATCTTGTTGAGGCCGTCGGCGACGATCCTGTCGCCGACCTTCACGCCGTCGGTGATCTCGACGAAGCCCTCCTGGCGCACGCCGGTGACCACCGGACGCTGCTCGGCCACGGTGCGCTTGCCCACGGCGTGCAGCACGTAGACGAAGGCGGACTCGCCCTGCACCGACACCGCCGATTCCGGCGCGCTGACGCTATGGCGGACGCCGCGGGCGACGCCGACCCGCACCATCATGCCGGGCTTCAGCCGATGCTGCGGATTGGGGAACTCGGCGCGTGCGGTGATGGCGCGGGTGCGCTCGTCTATACGGGTGTCGAGCTTGGCGATCCGTCCACTGATGGTCTCGCCCGGATAGGCGTCGACCTTGGCGGTGATCGCCTGGCCTTCATGGACCTGGGAGAGGTAGCGCTCGGGCACCTGGAAATCGACGCGCATGGACGAGAGGTCGTCCAGCGTCACGATCGGCGCGCCGGGGTTGACCAGGGCGCCGGGGGTCACGTCCGAGAGGCCCACGATCCCGGCGAAGGGGGCGCGGATCGTGCGGTCGTTCTGGCGGGCCTTGGCGGCATTGACGTTGGCCACGGCGGACTTGTAGTCCGCCTCGTATTGCTCGATCTGCGCCTTGGAGGCCCAGCCCTGCTGGCCGAGCGTCTTGTAGCGCTGGTAGGCGCGGTCGGCCTGCACGAGCGCGGCCTGCGCCTGGGCGAGGCTGGCGTCCTGCTCGGTGTTCTTCAGCTCCACCAGGACCGCGCCGCGCGGCACCGACTGGCCGTCCGAGAAATGCACGCGGTCGACAAGCTGGGTGGTGGCGGCGGTCAGGGTCACGGACTGACGGCCCTTGGCGACGCCAAGGGCCTCGATCTCGTCGGTGAAGGTGCGGTTCTGCACGGTGGCCAGCGATACCTGCGCCGGGCCGCCGAAGCCGCCGCCGGCACGATGGCCGTTGGGGCCGCCGCCACCGCCGCCCTGGGCCGACGCCCCGCCGCCGCCGGGCGCGCCAGGGCCCTTGGCGCTCGCGAGCTTCAGCCCGCCGGCGACCGCCATGATGATGAGGACCGCCAAGGCGCCGATCAGGAAAAAATGCCGTCGCAACAAACCGATGGGCTCCGTCGCCTGAAATAAAGCAGACGCTTGGCAGAAATGAGACCGGGCGCCCTTAATAAGCCCGAATACACTAGGTCCAGTGACAGAACGATGGCTCCGCGTTACCGCGTTGAAATAGCCACGCTATAGCGCAGTCGGCGCCCGATTTCAGGCGCCGGAAAGCCGTCCGTGAGAGGACGGCGTCAGGCGGCGTAGCCCGGCAGCTCGCGATCGAGCTTGCGCAGGCAGCCGGGCCAGGCGAGCGCCCCGCCGGCGCCGCGGGTGACCTGGTTCTCGACCTCGGTCTGGACGGCCACCGGCGCCTCCAGCACATTGTCGCGGCCGGCGGAGAGCGCGTGCACCTGCATGGTGCAGGCCCGCTCGAGGAAGTACATGCCGAACCAGCAGTTGGCGGCGGTGTCGCCCACCGCCAGGGTGCCGTGATTGCGCAGCAGCATCAGGGTCTTGTCGCCGATGTCGGCCACCAGACGCTCGCGCTCGTCGTGGTTCAGCGCGACGCCCTCGTAGTCGTGGTAGGCGAGCCGCGGCAGCACGATCATCGCATGCTGCGACAGCGGCAGGAGCCCGTCCTTCTGGGCGGCGACCGCGACGCCGTTGTCGGAGTGCAGGTGCATCACGAACCGGGCGTCGTCGCGCGTGGCGTGGATCGCCGAGTGGATGGTGAAGCCCGCCGGATTGATGAAATAGGGGGTCTCCTGGAGGATGGCGCCCTCGAGGTCGATCTTCACCAGCGACGAGGCGGTGATCTCCTCGAACAGCATGCCGTAGGGGTTGATCAGGAAGTGATGCTCCGGCCCCGGAAGGCGGGCCGAGATGTGGGTGTAGATCAGGTCGTCCCACCCATACATCGCCACCAGGCGATAGAGCGCGGCCAGATCCACGCGGACCTGCCACTCCTCGGCGCTGACCTTGCCCCGCAGCGAAGCCACGCCGCCAACCGATCCGTCCGCCATCGGGTGTCTCCCGTTTTTATGATCGCCGATAAGGTCGCGCCGGGCGGCCCCAGCGTCAAGCGACGCGTGTCTCGCCGGTGTGGTGGGCGAACACCGGTCCGTGATTTGATTCTGCAACCCGGCGGCGCAAACTGACGAAGTTGACCTTACGTAAAGCTTGGCTGTAACGCACGCGGCCGGGCTCGGCAAAGCTGTGTCGGGAGGCTCCCATGCTTCGTTCGCTGACGGCGTCGTTTGCCGCCGCCGCCCTGCTTTCGCTCGCCGGCCCCGCGCAAGGGGCCATCCTCGTCTACACCGCCCATATGGACGGCCTGAACGAGGTTCCGCCGAACGCCAGCCCGGCGACCGGCTTCACCACGGTCACCATCGACGACTTCCTCGACACCATGCAGGTCGATGTCGTCTGGACCGGCCTCGTCGGCGGACCGCCGGCTGCGGCCCATATCCACTGCTGCATCGATCCCGGAAGCAATGTCGGCGTGGCGGTCGGCTTCCCGGGCTTCCCCACCACCCTCAGCGGCTCGTACAGCCACCTCTTCGACCTGTTGGACGCCACGATCTACACCATGGGGTTCCGCACCACCTTCGGCGGCGGCACGGCGGCAGGGTCGGAAACCGCGCTGCTGGACGGGCTGGCCGCCGGCCGGGCCTATTCGAACATCCACAACGGCCAGTTCGGCGGCGGCGAGATCCGCGGCGCCCTGCAGGCGGTTCCGGAGCCGGAGACCTGGGCCCTGCTGATCGCGGGCTTTGGGTTGATGGGCGCGAGCCTGCGCCGGCGCCGTTGCATCGTCACCTAGGTCCGCACGCGCCTCACCGCCTCCAGCCAGCGGGTGTAGGCGGCCTGGCGACGCAGGTCGTCCATGGCCGGGGCGAAGGCCTCGGTCTTCGGGCGCGAATTGGCCGCCTCGGCGACGTCGGCATAGACGCCCGCGCCGACGCCGGCGAACAGCGCCGCGCCGAGCGCCGTGGTCTCCTGGTAGGTGGCCCGGCAGACGCCGACCCCGGTCAGGTCCGCGAGCCGCTGGCTGAACCAGGCGCTGCGCGACATGCCGCCGTCGATGCGCATCTCAGCGCCGGCCTGGAAGGCCTGAGGCGCGTCGGCGCGCATGGCCTCGATCAGGTCGCGGGTCTGCAGCGCGCAGGCGTCGAAGGCGGCCTGGGCGATCTCGGCCAGGCCGGAATCGCGGGTGAGGCCCAGGATTGCGCCGCGGGCGCCGGCGTCCCACCACGGCGCGCCGAGACCGGTGAAGGCCGGCACCAGCACCACGCCATTGCCCTCGCGCGCGCTCGCCGCCAGCCGCTCGGCCGCCTGCGGACCGCCGGCGATGTTCAGCCCCTCGCCCAGCCACTGGATCGCGGCGCCGGCGATGAAGATCGCGCCCTCCAGCGCGTAGGTCGTCCGGCCGCCCACCCGAGCGGCCACCGTGGTCAGCAGGCGCGAGCGCGACGGCGCGGGCGTCTCGCCGGTGTTCAGCAGCAGGAAGCAGCCGGTGCCATAGGTGGCCTTCATCTCGCCTGGCCGGATGCAGCCCTGCCCCATCAGCGCCGCCTGCTGGTCGCCGGCCACGCCGCGGATCGGGATGGCGCGGCCGAGCAGGCCCGCCTCGGTCGCACCGAAGTCTCCCGTGCAATCCAGCACTTGCGGCATGATCTGTAGCGGAACGTCGAGCATGGTCGACATCTCCTCCGACCAGGCTTGGCGGCGGATGTCGAACAGCAGGGTGCGCGAGGCGTTGGTGGCGTCGCTGGCGTGGACCCTTCCTCCAGTCAGCTTCCAGATCACCCAAGTGTCGATGGTCCCGGCCAGCAGCTCGCCGGCCTTGGCCCTGGCGCGGGCGCCGTCCACCTGGTCCAGCAGCCAGGCGATCTTGGTCCCGGAGAAATAGGGGTCGAGCAGCAGGCCGGTGATCTCGGTCACCCGATCCTCCTGGCCCGCGGCCCGCAGCTGGTCGCAGACTGCGGCGGTGCGGCGGTCCTGCCAGACGATGGCCCGGTGGATCGGCTTGCCGGTGGCCTTGTCCCAGACCACCACGGTCTCGCGCTGGTTGGTGATCCCGATGGCGGCGACCTCGGCCATGGTCCGCGCCGCCTTCTGGACGGCCTCTTGCATCACGTCGACACAGGCCTGGAAGATCGCCTCGGCGTCGTGTTCCACCCAGCCGTCGGCGGGATAGAACTGCTCCAGCGGCCGTCCCGCCTCGGCGAGCGCGCGCCCCTTGGCGTCGAACAGGATGGCCCGGGTGCTGGTGGTGCCCTGGTCGAGCGCCAGAATCAGCGGCTGCGCCATCGGAATCCCTCCCTGACCGCTCGGGAATCTGCGGTTCCCAATAAAGGTTGGCGCTCTTTAAACATGTTTTCATCCCCACCGAGCAGTTTGCGGGTTCAGCCCTGCCTACAGAATGGAGGTCCAGGTTGAGTGTTGCGATGCGCAGCGAAAGTCTGCTCGAACTCGCTCGGAGCCGCGCCCCGGCCGACCGTGAGCGCCTGTTGCTGGGCATCGTCGACCTGTGCGACGCCAGCGAGGCCGCCGAGACGATCGTCAACACGCAGATCCAGACGCTGTTGAACTCCATCTTCCTCGGCCTGGTGGTGGGCGCCGAGCGCGACATCCGCCGCCGCCTGTCGAACAAGCTGGCCTGCGCCGCATGGTGCCCCTCGGCCCTGGTCAATGTGCTGGCCCTCGACGAGATCGAGATCGCCCGGCCGATCATCGCCGGCAGCCCCATATTGCAGGAGGCCGACCTCGTGCGCCTGCTGGTCGAGGCGACCATCGAGCATCAGATCGAGGTCGCTCGCCGCCCCAACCTCACCGCCGGCGTGGCCGCCGAGATCGTCCGCCGGGCCGAGCCCGCTGTGATGACCGCGCTGGCCTGCAACGTCACCGCCGAGATCGCCGACGCCGACATGCTGCGGCTGGTGGAGGCCGCGCGGCAGATCGCGGCCCTGCGCTCCCCGCTCTCGACCCACCCCAAGCTCACCGGCGACCTGGCGCTTCGGCTCTACATCTGGGTCGGCCAGACCCTGCGCGACGCGCTGGCGGAGCGTTTCCGCCTCGATCCCAAGCTGCTGGAGGAGGCCCTCGTCCAGGCGGTCGCCGAGGCCCACGGCGTGGCGCCCGACGGCCAGGGCCTCGTCGTCCTCGCTCGCGATGGCGAGCGCGAGGCCATGGAAGGCCAGCTGGTCGACAAGCTGCATGCCGCCGGCCAGCTGCGTCCGGGCTATCTGGTCCGCGTGCTGCAGGAAGGCCGGCTGTCGCTGTTCACCGCGGCGCTGGCGAAGCTCGGTGACTTCGAGACCGATCAGGTCCAGCGCACGATCGATTCCGATCGCCCCGAGCTGCTGGGCCTGGCCTGCGCCGCCGTCGGCATCGACCGCAGCGTCTTCCCGACGATCCTGGACCTGGTCCGCAAGCTGAACGGCGGCCGGCCGTCCGGCGGCGCGGAGGGCGCCAGCCGCGCCGTTGGCGCCTTTGCTCCGGTGACCGCCGATATCGCCGGCGCCGCCTTCCGTCAGGCCGTGAAGTCGGTTTGACAACCCCGGCCGCTTGGCCGCTTCTCTGCGGTCGAGACTAAGAGTCGGGGCTTCTCGTGACACGCATCGCTTTCACCGCCAGCAACCGTCCTGAGGCTCAGGAGGGGCTCAGCCGCCTGTCTGCGCGCTATGGCAGCGTGCCCGTGGAAGAGGCCGAGGTCATCGTGGCCCTGGGCGGCGACGGTTTCATGCTGGAGACCTTCCACGACCACATGGCCGCGAACCTGCCGATCTACGGGATGAACCGCGGGTCGGTGGGCTTCCTGATGAACGAGTACAGCGAGTATGGCCTGCTGGACCGGATCGCCGCCGCCGAGCAGGCGATCATCCATCCGCTGCGGATGACCGCCACCGACGTCAACGGCAAAACCCACGACGCCCTGGCGATCAACGAAGTCTCCCTCCTGCGCCAGACCCGCCAGGCGGCCAAGCTGCGCATCTCCATCGACGGCAAGCTGCGCCTGGCCGAGCTCGCCTGCGACGGGGCGCTGGTCTCCACCCCGGCCGGATCGACGGCCTACAACCTCTCCGCCCACGGGCCGATCATCCCCCTCGACGCCAAGGTGCTGGCCCTGACGCCGATCAGCGCGTTCAGGCCGCGGCGCTGGCGCGGCGCGCTGCTGGCCCACACCGCGCGCGTGACCTTCGAGGTCCTGGAGGCCAACAAGCGGCCGGTGAGCGCCGTCGCCGACAACTTCGAGGTCCGCGACGTGATGGACGTCCTGATCGCCGAAGACCGCGAGGTCCGGCTGGCCATGCTGTTCGACGAGGGCCGCAGCCTGGAAGAGCGCGTTCTGGCCGAGCAGTTCTCCGCCTGAGCGTACTTCGGAGACTGCGACCCCCGGTCGCGGAAGCTGAGTAGATACCGTGGGTTGGGCTCACCGCTTATTAACGGGTTGCCGTCTAGTTTGACGGGTAACGTCAAAGGGGGCGCCCCGTGAGCCAGCAGAATTCCGGCCAGATGATCCAGCCGACCAGCCTCAAGCTGAAGCTTGGCGGCGGCCGTCTCGGCGCCATCGATCCCGCGGCGATCGCCCGGGCCGAAGCCGCGCTCAAGAGCCTGTCCTCGAACTTCACCCAATGGCTGGCCGACGAGATCACCAAGCTCGAAGCCGCCCGCCAGCAGGTCAAGGTGGTCGGCATCACGCCCGAGAGCATGGAGAACCTCTATCTCCGCGCCCACGACCTGAAGGGCCTCGGCACCACCTACGGCTATCAGCTGATCACCCGCATCGCCGGCTCGCTCTGCCGGATGATCGACGACAAGGAAAAGCGCGCCACCACGCCGATGGAGCTGGTCGACGCCCACATCGACGCCATCAAGGCCGCCGTGCGCGACGACATCAAGTCGGACGAGCACCCAGTGGGCCGCATCCTGGTGCTGGAGCTCGAGCGCCGCGTCCAGGACATGGACGCCTAAGAGCTTCCGGACGCAAGCTCCAGACTACATTACGTTTTCCATAGGCTCCTCGACCGCGCCGTAACCGGCGTCGGGCGGCAGCACCAGCACGCTCCCCGCGTCGCGCCGCTGCATCTGCGGCAACACCGTGACCAGGGTCCGGGCCCCTGCCCGCGCCACGGCGTCGGCGGCGCTGCTCGCCTCGGCCAGCAGTTGCAGGTTCATCCGCGTCGGGAAGATCACCTTGCGCTCACCGGCGTTCGCCAGCCGCAGCACCTCGGAAGGCGCGATCCATTCGGCGTCCACCGTCTCGCGCCCGTCGCAGGCGGCGAGCTGATCGGCCGGCGCATCGACCGCATAGAACCAGGTGTCGAAGCGCTTGGGCATCATGACGGGCGTGATCCAGCGGGCGAACACCGTCAGCGCGTCGAGGTCCAGCCGGCAGTCCAGATCGCGGACCACATCCAGGAAGTGGGTCTCGCCGCGGTCGACGGCCGCGCGCACATCCATGGGGCAGGCCTCGCCGCCGATCGACGCGCCGTCGCGGCGGCGGGCCAGCAGGATGCCAGCCTCCTCGAAGACCTCGCGGATGGCCGCGATACGCAGGCCGCGCTGGACCGCGTCGAACTGGTCCCAGCCAACCACATGATCGGCCCAGTCGGGGTCGTCGTCGCCGGCGTGGGTCTTGCCGCCCGGGAATACCAGGGCCCCGGACGCGAAATCGATCTGGTGGTGGCGCTTGACCATCAGCACCTCGAAGCCGGGCGTGTCGCGCAGCAGCAGGATGGTCGCCGCCGGCCTGATCTCGACGGTCTTGGGGTCGGCGGTCTTCGGGGCGTCGCTCATCCGGCAAGCTTGGGACGCAGACCGCGCCGGCGCAAGCCAGGCCGCGCCGGCTAGGCGGCGTCCGGTATGAGCGCGTCGGGCGCCTGATCGAAGACCTCGAGCCCGTAGGGCGGCGGAACGGACTCATCGCCCAGCAGATGGCGCTGCAGATATTCCACGGCCTTGACCACGTCGGAGGCCCTGTAGGGCTTCGGCAGGGACCCGACCGCGGCGCTTTGCGCCGACCGGGCGCGGCTGATCTGGCCGCTGATAAACAGGACGGGAACGCCCATCGCCTTGAGCTCCTCGGCCAGGGCGAGACCGTCGTCGCGGCCCTGCAGCTCGATGTTCACCAGGGCGAAGTCGGGCTTGCGCGCCCGGGCGGCCGCCAGCGCCTCCTGGTGCTTGGCTGTCAGGTCCATCACGTAATAGCCGGCGTCCTCGAACTCATCCCGGAGCGCCATGGCCGGGAGGACGTCATCCTCGACGATCAGCAGGGTCTTGCCAGGGGCGTCCGGGTTCGCTTCCTTCATCACTCAACTCCTTTGTTCGAAGCGCCGCTCCACGATCGCGCCCGACTTCTCGTCGACCAGAGCAACCTGCGTGTGGGTGATGGCGACGCGCGTGCCGGGGTGCGCCGGCGCAATCTCAACGGTCGCCTCCAGCTGTTTGGCCAGGGCCTCGACTATGCTGGCGCCGAGCCCGGCCCGGATCTGGTCGGGGTCGGACGGCAGACCGACGCCGTTGTCGGTGACGGAGAGGCTCCAGTTCGGGCCCTTGAACTCGAAATCGACGGTGATCCTGCCGCGCCGGCCGTCGGGAAAGGCGTGCTTCAGGGCGTTGATCGCCAGTTCCGTGACGATCAGGCCCAGGCTCACCGAGACCCGGGCGTCGACCACGGCGTGACCTCCGGCCACCGCCATGGAGAGCTGATCGCTGTCGCCAATCAGCGAGGCGGAGATGCTGTCGCAAAGGTTGGCGAAATAGACGCGTAGCTCCACATCGCCGTCGCCCGACCCGAGCAGCTGCCGCTCCAAGGCCGCCACGGACATCACCCGGTGATGGGCGTCCTGCAGGTGGCCGCGGGTCTCTTCCGACCGGGTCCTGCGGGCATTCTGCAAGAGCACGCTGGCGATGATCTGCAGGCTGTTGGCGACGCGGTGGCGGACCTCCTGCAGCAGCACCAGGTTCCGGCGCAGGGCGTCGTCCTTGGCCTTCTCGCCGGCGCGGGCCGCGGTCACGTCGCTGACGGCCATGAGCAGCCGCGGGGGGCCTTCGTCGAGATAGACTAGGCGCTGGGCGTGGATGACCAGATGGCGGGCGCCCAGCCCGGCGGGCATGAGCTCCATCTCGTAAGCCTCGATCTTCGCGGCGCCGGATATCGTGGCGGCCAGCAGAGAGCGCAGTTGCGGCGCGTCCCACTCGCCGCCGCCCAGGGACGACAGGTGGCGGCCGGCCGCGCTGGCGACATCAATCCCGAAGGCGTTGGAAAACGAGTCGCTTGCCGCGATCACGTTGAGATCGGCGTCCAGGAGCAGCAGTGGCCCCGGGGAGGACACGACCACGGCCATGGCCAGGCTGAGCGCCGCGTCTTCGGAATAGCCTGGCGGTCGGGCAGCCACGGCTGGCCCTTCAAAGGACTGGAGGCTCGCGGAGCGAAAGCCATACCCAGCTAGGTTGTCAGAGAGACTCTGTCGCCCAACGGAGGGCTGACTAACCTATGTAACACAACTGGAGGTGTTCAGTTGCATCGATTGGCGACCCGCGCCTATGCCTGTTCGGCGATCTCGACCTTTGAGCGGGCGGCGCGCGAAATCTGGTCCATCTTGTCGAGCAGATAGTCGACGTCCTCGCGTGACGCCGCCTGCGGCTGTGTGAGGAAACGCTGCAGCATGGTCTCCTGGAAGCGTTCCACGTCGCGCTGGCCGCCGTCGAACTCCACGGAATGGAAGGTGTCGACCGCCGCGCGGAAGGCGGGGAAGAGCCGCGCCGGCAGCCCGGCCCGCTCGTAGATGGCGCGCAGGCCCAGAGGGCCCGCGTCATGGATCATCAGCCAGGTGCGGTGGTGCGGCACGCCCGCGAGCTCGGCCACGCCCCACTCGAAGAAGGTCATGTGGCCATGCGCCAGGCCGCGCAGCAGCAGCGAGGCGGTCAGGCGCTTGGTATGGTTCAGGTGCACGACGAAGGCGCGGATGTCAGCGGCGCGCCCCGCCTCGTCCACCAGATCGACCGTGGCCCGTTCGGCCGAGCTCATGGCGATCTGCAGCGCCGCTTCCGGCGCCAGCGCATGGTGGCGGACGAGATGGTAGCGGACCTGTTCGCTGACCAGCGAGATCAGTCGCTCGCTCACCGACAACGGCAGGACCTGGCGGTACGCGATGGCCGCCAGCACCCGCTCGGAGGTGTCGAAGCGCGCGATCACCCGCTGCAGCGAATCCTCTCCGAAATCAGCATTGTCGTTGGCGCAGGCGGCGGCCACCGCCCGCTCGGAGCCGCGGTCGGCAAGCGCGTTGGTGACCTTGCGGGACAGCGTCGGGCGCTGGGCGATGGCAAGCTGGCGCACCGGCCCCCCGCACCGCACGATCTCGGCCAGATCCTCGTCGGTGAACACCGGGGAGAAGTTGAGCATGGGGAGCGAGATGCTCTCCACGTCGCGGGCCAGCTTCAGGGCCACGTCGCGCGGCACGTCGGGCGAGGTTTTCAGGGTCTCGGCCAGGGCGCGCCGCACCAGTTCGGCGGCGTCGGCGGCCATTATGCGCAGGATCTGGGCGGCGCTCTCTCGATCCTCGGCGGTGAGCGGCTTGGGCGTGGCGATGGACTGGCAGAGCTTGCGCGCCGCCACCGCGCGCTCGTCGGCGGTCGCGCCCTTCACCAGCGTACGGATATCCTCTTCCGTCAGCGCTGATCGGGTCGTCGCCATGATGCCTTCGCGCCCCGCCGCACGGCCAGATCCAGCGGCTGGATCCGGTTCCCACGAGTCTGATCCTCCACGGTCATGCTTAACGTCGGGTTGCCGGCTTAGCTGTGGATTAACGACCTCTTCCAAGAGAGCACGCCTCTCTGCCGCCTAGGGTTGCGGGTGGTCGCCGGAGCGTAGCCCCTATGGCCGGATCCACCCTTGCCAAACGCCCCGCCCTGGACGCCCTTCAAATAATCAGGAAATATCTGAGCGAACCTACGCTTCCCTAGCAGCGCTATTTAACTTCTATAATTCAATGAAATTAGAATTGTGGGCGCAATTTAGACACAACATACATCAACTTTTTCGCCACTATATATCATAGCATTTTGAATTTACTTTCATTTCCCCTAGGTTGCGATGAACCTTCGCGCCTCTCGAGGGTTGTTTACTCGGGAGAAAATCATCCATGAGTGGCAACCACATCCTGCTTGTCGACGATGATGTCATCGTCAACCTGAACCTGCATGAATTTCTGCAGGACTGCGGGTTCACCGTCGAGGCTGTCTACTCCGGCGCTGCCGCCATCGAAGCGATCAAACGTGAGCCGCCCAACGCCCTGGTGACCGACCTCGATCTCGGGCCGGGTCCCGACGGGTTCCAGGTCGCCCGCTATGCACGCGCCGCCCGTCCGGGGCTGCCCGTGGTGTTCATCTCCGGAACCATGGCCGGCCGTTTCCCGCTGGAGGGCGTTTTCGGGTCGGACTTCGTCGCCAAGCCTTTCCGCGGCCTGCAGATCGCGGAAGCGCTGCGCCGGGGGATGCCCGCTGCAACGGCTTAGGAGGCTGGCCTGGGCGGCCGCCGTCCTGGCCATGGGCCTGGTCGGCTATGGCCTGGCCGCATCGATCGCCATGACAGCGGGGCAAGACCGATGGTAATTTCCGCTCCCCGCGCGGACCGTTCCTGGGCTAGCGTGCGGAAAATGGGGAAATACGCGTGCTGCTCAAAGGCCTGAAGGTTATCGACTTCACCTCCTACATCGCCGGCCCTGGAGCCGCCTGCATCCTGAGCGACTGGGGCGCCGACGTGATCAAGGTGGAGCGGCCGGGAGGCGACACCATGCGCCACGCCTTCGCCGATCTGAAAAACGACATCGGCTCCAACCCCACCTTCGACGTCGACAACCGCGGCAAGCGCGGGGTCGTGCTCGACATCGCCAAGCCGGCGGGCTGCGAGGCCCTGGCGAAGCTGGCCGCGACCGCCGACGTCTTCCTGACCAATGTGCGGCCGGTGTCGCTGCGCAAGTATGGGCTGGACGACCAGACCCTGCGCGCCGCCAGCCCCCGCCTGGTCTATGCGGTGATCACTGGCTACGGCCTCGAAGGGCCGGACGCCCACCTGCCGGGCTTCGACATGACCGCCTTCTGGGCGCGGTCCGGGATGGCCTACATGACGGCGCCAAAGGGGGCCGAACCGTTCCAGCGCACAACCGGCCTCGGCGACCACGCCACCTCGCTGGCCACCGTCGCAGCGATCCTTGCCGCCCTCTATGAACGCGAGCGGACCGGCGAGGGCCGGCTGGTGCAGACCTCGCTGCTGGCCACCGGCGTCTATCTGATGAGCGCCGACCTGGCGTTGCAGTTGAAGCTCGGCCGCGTCGCCTCGATCCGGCCCCGCAACAACCCGATCAACGCGCTCTCCAGCTACTACAAGAGCGCCGACGACCACTGGTTCGTCCACAATCCGCGGGGCCCCTCCGGCGGCTGGGAGGCCTTCCTGAAGGCCGCCGGCCGCGAGGACCTGATCGATGACGAACGGTTCGCCAGCGGCAAGGCGCGCCGCCAGCACGCCCGGGAGCTGAGCGCCGAACTCGACGTGGGTTTCGCGGCCCTGTCCTTCGAGGAAATCGCCCGCCGGCTCGACGAGGCAGACCTTGTCTGGGCGCCGATGCAGACGCCTGCCGAGGTCGCCGCCGACCCGCAGGTGGAGGCCGCCGGCGCCATCATCGAGGTCGAGGACGGCAAGGGCGGCTCCTACCGCTCTCCCGCCGCGCCGGCGCGGTTTCCGGGCGCGGACGCGACCGTGCGCCCGCCCGTACCGGAACTGGGACAGCACACCCGCGAGGTGCTGGGCGAATTGGGATATTCGGCCGACGAGGTCGACGTGATGTTTGCGGCGGGCGCCGCAGCCTAGCTGTCGCGATTGTCGGACAGCATCTTCAGCATTTCGGACGTGAAGATCGAACCGGTAAGGCGGCCGCCGACGCCGACCTGGTCAGCGGGCTGGGAGCCGCGCAGGATCAGGGCGACGAGGGCGTCCTGCTGGTGCTGGCGGTCGAGGTTGCGGGCCGAGGCGTACTGGATGAAGCCGCCGTCTTCCGGATCGGGCGCTGCGGGCGAGGCCACGCCCTGGCCGCCGCCGCCCGTTCGGGTGAGGTTGGCGTAGACCTCCGCCACCGTGGAGGCGCGGCCGTCGCGGTAGAAGATCGACTTGTTCGCGTGGGCGGCGTCGGGGAACAGCGAGGCGGCCGCGGCGCCCGGGCGGGTCTGCACCGCCTCGATCAGCCTGGCCGAGCCCTGGGGCCCCAGGAAGTGGGCGGCGTAGAGTTCGCCGGCGGTCGGGGCGCGGCCGACGCGGCCCTTCAGATAGGCGGCGTGGTCGGAGGCGAGCTCGCCGGCCATCAGCGACGACGCGTGCGGATCGAGCCGCAGGTCCATGACCGCGCGCCGCGCCTCGCCGCCAGAGACATGATAGCGGCCGTCGGCGCCCTTGCTGATCAGGTCGGCATAGCGGGCGTAGCCGTACTTCGTGCCGTGCTGCTTGAGCGTCGAGAGCCAGGTCTGCTCCACGAACTGGAAGAGCCCCGAGGCGGACGACGAGCCGGCGCGCGCGCTCGGGTTCATCCCGCTCTCGCGGTTGGCGGTCTTCATCAGGAAGGAGAAGTCGACGCCCGTCGCGTCGCTGGCGCGCTGGATCGCCGCCTCAACCACGCCACGGATTGCCTGGATCGACATGCCCGGAGTCCTGGACCGCTATGGTTAACGCCGGGCTAACCCCGCCACGTCAGCCCTGCGGCGTGGCGTCCACCGACCAATCTCACGCGCGTAATTTTCCGCTTGACCGCAGGTCGTGCCGAGCGCTCCATATCACAGTCGTAAATTCCTTGCGGCGCTGAAATCGACAGGGAGCTCGCCTTGGTCATCCGTCAGGTCTTCCCCCTCGCCTTCGTCCCCACCGACCGCGGCGCGCAGCCGCACATCCGCCTGGCGATCGGCGTCTCGCTGGCGCTGCATGTCGCGGCCGGCGCCTATCTGGCCTATGTGAAGTTCAACCCGCCGATCGAGCCGGCGGCGCTGCCGGCCGAGCGGCCCATAGCGACCACCATCGTCGACTGGACCAAGCCGAAGCCCGATCCCACCAAGGCCGACCCGCCGCCTCGCCTGCGCCCGGACATCGTCCGCGAAATCCCGCCCATCGAGCCGATCGTGACGAAGACCCTGATCGATCCGGACCTGCCGAAACCGTTCGAGCTGGCGAACTCGTTCACAGCGCCCCATCCAACCGTGGCCGACCCGCCCAAGGTCGACCACGTGATCGGCAACCCGAGCTGGCTGCGGAAGCCCGGCGGCGAGGAGATGGCGCGCTACTATCCCGACAGCGCCATCCGGCGGAACATCTCGGGCCTCGCGACCCTGAATTGCGCGGTGACCGCGGCCGGGACCGTGCGCGACTGCCGGGTGGTCGGCGAAACGCCGGCGACCGCGGGGTTCGGCGCCGCCGCCCTCAAGCTCGCCCGCTATTTCGTGATGAGCCCGCAGACCATGGACGGACAGGCCGTCGACGGTGGGACGGTCAGGATCCCGATCCGCTTCAGCCTGAACTAGGCAGCCCGGATCACGCCGTCTCCGAGTCGAATCTCTGTGGATCGAGCCTTGCGGCATAGGGACCTGGATCACGCCCCGTCGCACAAGCCGCGATGATCTGGGCGACCAGCGGCGCCAGCAGCCAGCCGTTGCGCCGGGCGCCGGCGGCGACGAGCACGCCGCGTTCCATCGAGGCGCCGACCAGCGGCAGGCCGTCCGGCGTCGCGGCGCGGACGCCGGCGGCGGCCTGGAAGGTCGCGCCCGCCAGGCTCGGAAACAGCCGCCCGGCCGCCTCGACGAGCGGCTTGAGCGCGCCCGGCTCGATCCGGGTGTCCGTGAGGCCCGGCTCCATGGTCGCACCGACGGCCAGTCCATCGCCGCCCGGCACGGCGTAGGCGCCTTCGCCGCGCAGGCTCACCCCACCGCCGCGGACATCCGCGAACCGCAGGATCTGGCCCTTGATCGGCGTCAGATGCGCCAGTTCCGGCGCGAGGCCCGGCGCCGCGCCGGTCGCGGCCACCAGCCAGTCCGCGTCGCCCCGCGCCGTCACGGCCTCGCCGCGGAAGGCCACGCCCGCCGCCGCCGCCGCGCGCCGCAACGCCGCCAGCGCCTGGCGCGGTTCGAGCCGCCAGTCCTCGCGGGTCATCACGCCCACGTCGAAGGCTTCATCGAGCCCGGGGGCCAGCGACCCCAGCATCGTGCGGCCAAGGTCGGCCCCGTGCAGGCCGAGCCCCGTCATGCCCGCCCTGACACCCGCCAGCCAGGTCTCCGCTCCCACCGCCACCGCGCCGGAACGGTCCAGCGCCACGCCGGCCTGCGCGGCCAGGCCCGGCCAGAGGTCGCGCGCGGCCAGCAGCAGGGCCAGGTCGCGGGGATCGCCGGCGTCCAGCAAGGTCTCGAACACCGGGGCCAGCATGCCGGCGGCCACGCCCGAGGCGCCGCTGAACTCAGGGGCCGGATCGCAGACGGTCACCGCGCAGCCGGCCTCGGCCAGCGCCAACGCCGCCGCCAGGCCCAGCGCGCCCGCCCCCGCCACAGTCACCTTCGCGCCGGAACTCATGGGCCTAACCACCCGCAGCCGCCCCGAAAATCAAGGTGGAACCGGCGCTGTACGAAGGGGTTCAAGCGGAATCGCCGAAGCCCTCACGCGCCTTGCAGGCCGCGAAGGACCGCGACTAGGCTTCGGCGCGCCCACCCCAGCCCTGATGCCACTCGGGCTCCCCGGCGTAGCGCCTGGCGAGGAAGTCGACGAAGGCGCGGACCTTGGCGGCCAGGTGGCGGCCATGCGGATAGACCGCGTGGACGTAGATCTGCTCCGGCTCATAGGCGCAGAGCAGCGGCACGAGGCGGCCTTCACGCAGGTCCTGCGCCGCCGAGAAGGCCGGTGAGCGGGTGATGCCGATGCCGCGCACGGCGGCGGCCACGCAGGCGTCGGCGCCGGCGAACCGCAGGCGGCCATGCACGCGCACATCGTGGCTGTCGTTGTCGCTGGAGAACCTCCAGACCAGCGGGTCGGAGGCGTTGGTGTCGATGATAGCCTCGTGGCCCATGAGGTCCTGGGGCGTAAGCGGCGTCCCCGCCCGCTGCAGATAGGCCGGCGCGGCGCAGGTCACCAGGCGCACCGGGGCCAGCTTGCGGGCGATCAGCGACGAGTCCGCCAGCACGCCGATCCGCACCCCCACGTCGAAGCCGTCCTCCACCAGGTTGACCATCCGGTCGGTGGAAGAGACGTCCAGTGAGACTTCCGGATAGGCGGACGCGAAATCGAGCAGCGCCGGCGTCAGCTGGCTCGCGCCGAACGACATGGGCGCGGAGATCTTCAGGAGGCCCTTGGGGCCCGTCTCGTCGCGCACCGAGGTCTCCAGCGCCTCGAAATCCTCCAGCAGCACACGGGCCCGCTCCAGGTAGGCGCGACCGGTGTCCGTCAGCGAGACGTCGCGGGTGGTGCGGTTCAGCAGCCGCGCGCCCAGCCGGTTCTCCAGCTTGGCGACCAGTTTGGAGACCTGGGCCGAGGAGACCCCCAGCCGCCTGGCGCCCTGGGTGAAGCTGCGGGCGTCGGCCACGGCGGCGAAGGCGCCGATCTCGTCGAAACGGTCCATGATCCCATGTGTTCATTGCTTCCAGATCGGAAGCATACTTGTGCAAACAACCCTGATTATCAACACCCGAGATCGAGCCCACTTCTGCGTCCATCAACGCCGCAGGAGGCAAACCCCATGTCCCAACCCCGTACCGTCGCTGTCGTCGTCGGCAGCCTTCGCAAGGATTCCGTCAGCCGCAAGATCGCCAGGGCGCTCGAAACCCTGACCCCCGGCCTCAAGTTCGTCGAGGTGGAAATCGGCAGTCTGCCGCACTTCGACCAGGACCTCGAAGCCACGCCGCCAGCCGAATGGGTGGCCTTCCGCGAGCAGGTCAAGACCGCCGACGCCGTCCTGTTCGTCACCCCGGAATACAACCGCTCGATCCCAGGCGTGCTGAAGAACGCCATCGACGTGGGCTCGCGCCCCTATGGCTCCAGCGTCTGGAACGGCAAGCCCGGCGCGGTGATCTCCGCCTCGCCCGGCGCCATCGGCGGGTTCGGCGCCTTCCACCACCTGCGCCAGACCCTGGTGTTCCTGAACGTGCCGGCGCTCAACATCGAGGCCTATATCGGCGGCGCCTTCACGCTGTTCGACGACAACGGCGAGCTGGTCAACGAGAGCACCACCGAGTTCCTGCGGGCCTATGGCCAGGCCTTCAAGGCGTGGATCGAGAAGATCCTGGCCGATGAAGCCGCGGTGGCGAAGGCCGCTTGAGGCCGGAGGTCGCGATGACGCTTCCCACCCTGTTCATCCCCCACGGCGCGGGTCCCTGCTTCTTCATGGACTGGACCCGCGGCCCGGCCGACACCTGGGACAGGACCGCGGCCTGGCTGAAGGGCCTGGTCGCCGGCCTGCCCGAGCGGCCCAAGGCGATCCTGGTGGTCTCCGGCCATTGGGAAGAGCCGGTGTTCACGGTGGGATCGGCAGCCCAACCGCCGCTGCTCTTCGACTACCATGGCTTCCCGGAGGAGACCTATCGGCTGACCTTCGACGCCCCCGGCTCCCCGGCCCTGGCCGCCCGGGTCCGCGCGCTGCTGGGCGCGGCGGGCATCCCCACCGCCGAAGACGCTCAGCGCGGCTATGACCACGGCGTCTTCGTGCCGCTGAAGCTGGTGACGCCGCAGGCCGACATCCCGGTGGTGCAGCTCTCGCTTCGCCACGACCTCGACCCGCAGGCGCATCTGGCGGCCGGCCGGGCGCTCGCCCCGCTGAGGGACGAAGGCGTGCTGATCGTCGGCTCGGGGATGAGCTGGCACAACATGCGCGGCTTCTCGCCGGCCTTTACCGGCAAGTCAGAGCAGTTCGACCGCTGGCTGGGCGAGGCCATCGCCGATCCGGCCACGCGCGACGAGGCGATCCGCCACTGGGACCGCGGACCCTACGCCCGCGAGGCCCATCCGCGCGAAGAGCACCTCGCGCCGCTGTTCGTCGCAGCCGGTGCGGCCGAGGGCGAACCGGGCCGCGTCGCCTTTCGCGACAAGGCCATGGACGTGGCCCTCTCCGGATACGAGTTCGGCGCGTAATCCTCAGGCCGCCGCCGCTGCAGCCTGGCTGTCGTAGGCGGCGTCGAGGGCGGCCTGGACGACGGTGTAGAGGCGGCTCGCCTCGATCGGCTTGGCGACGAAATCGTCCATGCCGGCGGTTTTGTATTCCAGCACCTGGTGGGCCATGGCGTTGGCGGTCAGCGCCACGATCGGCGTGCGCGCGCGGCCTTCGGCCTTCTCGCGGGCGCGGATCACGCCGGTCGCGGTCAGGCCGTCCATGACCGGCATCCGCACATCCATCAGGATCAGGTCCCAGGGCTCCTTTTCCCAGGCGGCGACCGCAGCGCGGCCGTCGGCGACGATCACGGGCTCGACGCCCACCTGATTGAGCAGGGTCCTCAGGACCAGCTGGTTCATGCCGTTGTCCTCGGCGGCCAGCACGCGGATGGCGCGCCCTTCGGCAGGGGCGGGCGGCGTGGCAGCCACGGGTTCGGGCGGCTTGGCGCGCCGCGCGACGCGGGTGAGCGGCAGCTCCACGCGGAAGGTCGCCCCCTCGCCCAAGGCGCTTTCGACGCTGACCGACCCGCCCATCATCTCGGCCAGGTCGCGGCAGATCGACAGGCCCAGGCCCGTGCCGCCGAAGCGCCGGGTGGTCGAGGCGTCGGCCTGCTTGAATTGCTCGAAGAGCGTCGTGAGTTTCTCCGGCGCGATGCCGATGCCGCTGTCCTTGACGGTCAGCACGAGCTTCCCGCCCGCGCGGCTGGCGGTCACCCTCACCTCGCCGCGGTCGGTGAACTTCAGCGCGTTGGAGACCAGGTTGTAGAGGATCTGGCGCACCCGCACGGGGTCGCCGATATAGACGCCGCAGGCGCCGGGCTGGACGGTCAGGTCGAAGGTCAGGCCCTTGGCCTCGGCGGTGGCGGCGAAGGTGGCGTGGGCGCTCGAGACCAGTTCGCCGAGGTCGAACTCGGCGGCTTCCAGCTCCAGCTTGCCCGCCTCGATCTTGGAGATGTCCAGGACGTCGTTGAGGATCGAGAGCAGCGCCTCGCCGGACTGGCGCACCACGTCCAGGCGCTCGCGCTGCTGGTCGGTGAGCTCGCTCATCGCCATGGCCTGGGCCATGCCCAGGACGCCATTCAGCGGCGTGCGGATCTCGTGGCTCATGGTGGCCAGGAAGGCGCTCTTGGCCAGGGTCGCGGCCTCGGCGTCCTCCTTGGCCTTGACCAGGCCGCGCTCGGAGGCCTTGCGCGCGGTGATGTTCTGGAGGGCGCCGACCGTCCGCAGCGGCCGACCCTGGTCGTCGGTGAGATAGCGCACCGCACCCTGCACCCAGACTTCCTTGTCGTCGGATCGGATCACCCGGTATTCCGGGCGGTAGGGCGCGCCTTCCGTGACGTGGCGATCCCACTCGGCCTGGACCCTCGCCAAGTCGCGCGGGTCGACCGTCGACCAGATGTCGTGGGAGAGCTCCTCGTAGGTCTTGCTCTCGGTGAAGAAGGTGTCCTCCGCGCCCATGTTGATCAGTTCCTGGCGGCGGTAATCCAGCTCCCAGACGTGGATGTCGGCGATCTCCATGGCGAGCGTCAGCCGTTCCTCGGAGCGCTCGGAGCGCTCCAGGGCTTCGGCCAGGGCGGCGACGTCGTGCATCTGGCCGCCGGCCTCCTGAGCCCGGGCAGCCTGCACCCGCGACCACTCGTCGGCGACGAAGGCGGCAAGGTCGTTGAGTTGTGCGGCGAGGGTCGCGTCGTAGGCCCGCGTTTCCGGCCCCGCCACCCAGATCACCCCGGCTGTGTCGCCGCTTTCGAGCTTGATCGGGGCACCGACGAAGAACCGCAGACAGGGCGGTCCGGCGACCACGGCCTCCTGGCTGAAGCGGTCGTCCTTGCTGGCGTCTTCGATCCAGAGCAGCTCGCCCGTGGCGATCGTCAGGCGCACGGCGGCGTCGCCCTCGGCGACTTGCCGCATCGTCCCGCTGCGCCAGACGCCGTCGTTGTCGATCAGGGTGATCTGCGCGTCGGCCGCGCCGAACAGCGACCTGGCCAGGCGCGTGGCGCGATCGAACACCGCAACGGACTGCTCCAGGCCAGCCGGCGCGACGGGCTCGAGATCGTCCTTGGGCTTCTTCGCGCCCGGCATCGACCTCCCCCCAGGATACGGTTTCCGCTTCACCGCACGACGGTACCCAGAGGCGAGTTAAGGCGCCCTTTAAATGGCCGATCGCGGGCCTTGCCGGCCAGGTGGTGCAGCACGATCCCGCTGGCCGTGGCGACGTTGAGCGAGTCGAAACCGCCGGCCATCGGAATGCGCACGCCGCAGACCCGGTCCAGCACCGACTGCGGCAGGCCCGGCCCCTCGGCGCCGAACAGCGCCGCGGTGCGCGACGCGGGCTCGAAATCGGCCAGATCCACCTCGCCCTGCGGTGAAAGCGCCGCCACCGAGAACCCGGCCCCGGCCAGGCTGTGGGCGAGGTCTTCCGCACGGCCGGCGATCGCGAACGGGATCGTCAGGGCCGCGCCCACCGAGACCCGGATGGCCTTGCGGTAGAGGGGGTCGCAGCAGGTCTCGTCGAGCAGCACCGCGTCGGCCCCGAACGCCGCGGCGTTGCGGAAGAGCCCGCCCATGTTGTCGTGGTTGGCGATGCCGACCAGCCCCACCACCAGCGCCCGCGCCGACAGGGTCGCCAGCAGCGCCTCCGGGGCGACCGGCCGGCGCTCTCCCACCGCCAATATGCCCCGGTGGATCGGAAACCCCACGACGGCGTCCATCACCGCCTGCCCGGCCGCATAGACCGCAACGCCCTGCGGCAACTCGGCGAGCAGGCGCGCCAGCCCGGCGAGGCGCTTTTCCGCCACCAGCACCGAGCGCAGCGGATGGCGCCCGCCCCGCACCAGCTTCTCCAGCACCACCTGGCCCTCGGCGATGAAGCCGTCGCGGCCGGCCAGATCGCGCTCGCGCACCTGCCGGTAATCCACCAGGCGCGGGTCGGCCGGATCGTCGATGGGGATCGGAGCGGTCACGCCGCCGGTTCTGTCATGCGAAGGCTCGATCACGAAACCGCGCGGCGCGCCCGGCAAAATTGACGCCATCGTCATTTTGCGATCTATACACTGCTAAAATCTGAGAGGACAGACCATGGCGGACGGTAATCTCGCGAACCTGGCCCAGGCTCGGGACGAGGCCTACGCCACACCCCTGGACAAGCTGAACCCCGCCCAGCCGGCCCTCTTCCAGACCGACACCATGTGGCCGATCTTCGAGCGCCTGCGCGCCGAGGACCCCGTGCACTACACCGAAGAGCACGAGTTCGGCCCCTACTGGTCGATCACCAAGTACAACGACATCATGGCGATCGACACCAACCACCAGGTGTTCTCGTCCGAGGGCGGCATCACCATCGCCGAGCAGACGGCCGGCGACGGGCCGCTGCCGATGTTCATCGCCATGGACCCGCCGCGCCATGACGTTCAACGCAAGACCGTCAGCCCGGCCGTCTCGCCCACCAGCCTGCAGGTCATGGAGCCGCTGATCCGCGAGCGCGCGGCGACGATCCTCGACAACCTGCCGATCGGCGAGGAGTTCGACTGGGTCGACAAGGTCTCCAAGGAGCTCACCGGCATGACGCTGGCGACGCTCTTCGGCATGCCGCAGGAGGACCGCCGCAAGCTGATCTACTGGTCCGACGTGGTCACCGCCGCCCCCGGGCAGGGGCTGGTCGACACCATCGAGCAGAAGATGGCGATCTTCGTCGAGTACCACGCCTATTTCACCGAGTTGTGGAACCAGCGGGTCAACGCCCCGCCGACCGGCGACCTGGTCTCGATGCTGGCGCACGGCGAGGCCACCCGGAACATGGAGCCCCGCGAGTACTTCGGGAACATCGTGCTGCTGACGGTCGGCGGCAACGACACCACCCGCAACACCATCTCGGGCTCGATCCTGGCGCTGAACCGCAACCCGGACCAGTACGCCAAGCTGCGCGCCAACCCGGAGCTGATCCCCTCGATGGTCTCCGAGACCATCCGCTGGCAGACGCCGCTGGCCCACATGCGCCGCCGCTGCCTCCAGGACTTCGAGTTCCAGGGCAAGCTGATCAGGAAGGGCGACAAGGTGGTCATGTGGTACGTCTCGGGCAACCGCGACGACGAGGTGATCGACCGGCCCGACGACTACATCATCGACCGCGAGCGGCCGCGCACCCACATCTCCTTCGGCTTCGGCATCCACCGCTGCGTGGGCAACCGGCTGGCCGAACTGCAGCTCAAGGTGATCTGGGAAGAGATCCTCAAGCGCTTCCCGACGATCGAGATGGTCGGCGAGCCCAAGCGCGTCTACTCGAGCTTCGTGAAGGGCTACGAGAGCCTGCAGGTCGTCATCCCCTCGCGGACCTAGCGGGTTGGATTTGGGCGAAGGCGTTCGGCCCTGACAGCCCGCTCGCGCGGGCAAGGCGCGGCGCCCATCCCGCCTCTTCAGGGGGGTGGACGAGGCGAAGCCTCGGACAGGTGGGGGTATATGGATCAGACTGTGAGGTTCGAGCTTGAGCGCTGGTCCCCCACCCTGGCCGCTTCGCGGCCTGT
>Ga0307517_10001710_pt1 | contig 36250 bp, 28 predicted proteins | sample 23_EM_MG_FD_194515 | JGI IMG/M metagenome (GOLD analysis project Ga0307517, IMG submission 194515) | Populus trichocarpa ectomycorrhiza microbial communities from riparian zone in the Pacific Northwest, United States - 23_EM | ecosystem: Host-associated > Plants > Roots > Unclassified | place...
TGATAATCCCGCCAGGATGTTGGAGTCGCCTCTCCTTGCAAATTCTGGCGTAGTTGAGGGCCGAAGGTGATTCCAGCATCCCGAGTCTCGATTTATCCTTCCCTGGGCCTCGATCTTATCATCCCCCGTGATCATCGCCCAATTCCAATTCATCTACCATTTTGCTAAGCATCTCCCGTCCCCGATATATTGCCGATTCCGCCATTGTTGCCCCGATATTTATGGAAAAGAGCACAGACCTTAATATATTTATTGGCTGTGAAGACGGGGTGGTGTTCTCACCATGACTCCTCCCGCGCACATTTCCGATACATCACACGGATTTTGCTGTGCCTTCTCCAACAGCGAGTACCGTAAATTCTGGCCAAACTCGACCCGCAAATATTACCTGTATGGCAGTTACTATGCCTCGGAGGGCTGATTCGCCGCAGGGTTGATCCTTGGGAGGGGTGGTGGCTGCCTTAAGGAGTATTGCGGCGGGTCGGGATTACCCAGAATATACGGTGGGATTTAATACGCAGTGCTCTGAGGCGTCCTGGGGGCCCATATGGCGGGGTGGCGCTTCCCAGATGTACTATCATAGTACTGTAGGATAGGAAGGTTGGGTTGATGGCCCACGGGGGTGTAATTCCCCATATACGCAATGCGGTTGCTGAAGATAATCTACAGATTCCCCCCCCTTCTCATCACCTCTTCCCCTCACCTGCTTTCCCTGTTCGCCCCAACTGGTACCCCATATCTCTCAAACTTTGACCATTGGGAGGTGCAGCGTTGACAAGGTGGAGTGCTTGGAGAAATAGAGTATATCAAAGACTAACTTATAACTTTCTTCTTGACCTGTCCTTCTACAATGATGGGCGGAGGGGAGTCTTTAAATACACGATCAATGATAACTCTTCCACCTTCCCCTCAAGTCTTATCACGCCATTTGCATAAGTTCTCACGCAATGTCTACTACCCCGCTTTCCCCTGTTCTCTACCCCGCTTGGTGAATCGTCAACCCCTCTTCTCGCAACGTTTGGCCTGTGTGCAGCCCCGGGGAATTCTCCGATGTCCTTACTAGAATCTTCTATTCCGTGGAGCTGTGGGTATTGGAATCCGGAGAGCGCTGGTGAATCACAAGAATATCAACAGTTATATGCTTGTTCGTGGTGCTCAAGCGATGGTTGAAGCATCTACCCTAGATTCAAGGCTAACTTAAAAGGTTAATTTTCGTAATTCAGTTTTATATTATTTACATATTTATTCACTTGCTCAAGAAGTGCTACTAGTGTGCAGTTATCCGGGCAGAGATTCCGTGTGCCTTCCCATCTTCGTCGGAATTTGTAAAAGAAGCAGAATAAATAAACATGTGATATAACTTAAGCACTCTCGTTCATACCTATCCACGGCCTCGGTGAGAGGAAAGACTTAAATACAACATAAAAAAAGGACATAACTTTTGGGGGGAACATTCGCATCAAAGAAAAAAAACAACTGACGTTTACTCTTGTACGCATCCCCTCTGGTGCGAGAGTCCATTCGGCAATTTTCCTTGGGGGTTTTGTCTTTCCCGCGACGCAGGGGCATCCAGATTATGGCCCTAAATGAGTGAGCTAAAGTTCACAGATGTCTCAAAGTAGGAAATTTGGCTGTGAAAAATCGGTTTCGGGTTGGAAAAGAACTCCTCGAGAAGTTACAACTCTGGCGGCGTTTTTAAGATGGCTGACAACGGCTGAGAGGACCGGAGAGTAAATAATCGGCTGCTCTTGAGAATTGGATGATTGGTGGCCGTAATGACCGTCACCCATATCTCTAGCTGAGGTTTGCTTGGGGGGGTGACAGACTGATCGCGGGAGTAGTTGGTAGTTAGCTCGAGGTGGGAGGAGCGATGGGAGTTGCTAACCTTTTGGAGGGGTGGATACGTTCTTAGCGGGCCGGACGGGGATTATCGGGGATTGTGAGAGGATGACAGGGACCAATTCTGACTGAATCAAGTGCTCGCTAAATCAAAAGCTCGCCAAATCAAATATCATACTTGTTTCAGTAGATGCCTGTTAAACCGCTGAATCGTGTGGCCGCTTAATCAAGCGCCCACTCAAGTGAAACAAGGGGCGAAAGGCGCAAAACCCCCAGAACCCCCAAAAAGCAAATGCTTATTTCTTAGGATTGCGCTTGCGGCGCTTCCCCTTCTTAGCGGCCCCATAACCAGACTCCCCCGCGTCCTGTTCACTGGCTCTGGAACCCTGTCTGTGACCAACATTCTGGCCCTCCAACACGGTCTCCGCTGTGCTCGCCTGGTTTTCTTCTTTTCTTCGAGAGGCCGCTTCGGCTCTAGCCCGTTCAACTTTTACCTTTGCCGCTCTCCCCCGAGCCGTCCCATATCCGTCCCATATATTGGTATTAACAGTTTTTGTCTCAACCGTGCTTTGAGATCTCGACTGTATCTTCTCGCTAATTGCAAGCTTCCTTGCAGCAACAGTCGCCGCTCACTTTTTGGCTGCCGCAGCCTGCTTCTCTGCCGCCGCGATCTGCTTGGCTTCTGCCGATTGTTCCCTCCTACCCGCTGCGGCCTCCAACCTCTCCCGCGCCTCATCCTGTTTGATGTTCTCATTGTACCTCTTCATTCGAGACTTAAGTTCAGTTTTAGTCACCGTGCCCGGTTGGTACCCACCAGCATCCGCAGCCCTTTGTGCCACAGCCTCTAGCTCTGCTGTGATCTTGTCCACCAAAACTTGGTGATTCGCAGCCCACGTTGCAGCGGCTTTCTTTGCTGCAGCTGATCGGGCCCCGGCTTTCTTAGCCACCACTTTCGCAACAGGTTCAGTCTTCATGCCGAGTGTTGGTGGAGGAAGTTGCGGTTTCTCGACTTTAGGAGCATTTTGCCTAGGGTCTTGTTTACTGACTTTTTCTGAGACCTTGGTTCGTTCGGTGTTGCGGCTGGTCCGGGGTTTCATCTTCGTCGCTTATATCTCTCTCGTCCTCAGGTACAGATACTTTGGGCAGTGGCGATCGAGGCTTATCGTTCTCACCCACATCACTAATATAGCTCTCATCGCTGTGGATCGGTAATCGGGGTTTTCTCGCTTTCTGCACTCTTTTGGCCTTTACGGTTCCGGCGCGTACCCCCGCAGGGGGGGCCTCTTTCTCAGTTTTAATTTCATTTTTGCGGGAGCCCTTGCGCTTGGTTTGCTTTGACACCTTGTTCTTTTTGCTGCGGTGGGTTTGGGGTGGATTATGGGCATCGTCATTATCGCCTTCGTCAGATGAGGAAGAGTCGCTTTCGTATCCCCGCTTATTATGCTATTTCTCGGAGGATTTCCGGAGGGGTTGCAAGACTGGAGATTCCAAGGGTGTGGGAATCCTCGTCCGGGACTTAGCAGATACACTCTTTGGGGTCTTATCTTCACAGCTGAGACCATCCTTTTTCTTCACCTCATTCTGTGCTCGAGCCGACCCCTCTCTTGGATCTCTCTCATCCGCCTCATCACTCCCCTTGTCAAGGTCTGGTAGGACCCAGCTTGGGGCTGCTGGGTCTTCTCGTGGGGCCCCGTAGACCGGTGAAAATGCTCGCGTCGCACCTGCTGCTATGGGGTTCGAGATATCGCTAGAAATTTGCCCGACTGTCCTTCCCAGTTGTTGCACTCTTTTTCATACCCTTCTTTGACGCCAAGGTGGATGCCCTGGTTTGCAGTCCCTCATTCTCACTCTCACCGGATTGGTCTTTATGGTCGGCCTCCCGGATTACTTTCCGAACTGCTGCAGGCCTGGATTTCCGCCCACCCCGATCCCAATCACTGCCTTCACCCTCGCTGAGAGGATCTGAGGCGTCCGAGTCTGATTCGCGGGTATTCCGGCTCAGCTTATGTAAAACTGGCTGAACAGGTTCCTCCACTGTTGGGGGGTTTAGCCCGAAACGTACCCTCTTGCTTCTTGGTATTGGGCTGGTAGCGTCCCCTGGCGATGAGACCTCAGAGGGACCAGCTATTTTGTCAGGGGCTTCCTCTCTCCCACGTTTTCTCGTAACTCTTGGTTTGATATTCGTTGGTGCAATCGCATCCTCTCTAGGAGTCTCTCTTTCCTCCTCATCCCCCAGAGTCCTTGTTATACCAGCCTTTCTCTTCGATTCCCGGGAAATGCGCGCTTTTGCTTCCCGAAGCTTACGACGCCTCCGGCTAGGCGAATATATCTCCGCCGGGTGCACTGCCTGTTTCATATATCTCACTAGCGCCCTCATAACCTCTTGGCGTTCCTCTAGCTTTATTGCCTCCAACCTAGCCTACTCTTCTTCGTAGCGCTCAATTCTCGCGCTCTTCGGAGCCGCTAGCTCCAGGGTAGTCGGCACAGCGGGAGGAAGCTGTGCCTCCAGGTAGCGAGCGATTTGAGCATTGCCCGTCTGTTCCAGAGATCGCATCACCTCTTCCGGTATTTCGCGCCGAAGCGGTATATCGTCATGTTCGGTGATATGTTTCAGAATCGGGGCCATCACCCCCGCCACTATTTCCAAAACATCTGGCTGCACTTCTGCGCGTTGGGTAACCACATGAAAATATTCTAGATCACAGAGAGAAGTAGACCTTGCAACAAACGCCGATGGTCCCAAGTGGTTTAGGAGGATCCAGCATCCCATCTGGATAGGGAAACTTGTTGTAAATCCCCGGCGCTCTCCGGATTCCAATACCCACAACTCCGCGGCGCAGAAGGTGCTAGAAAGATCGGAGGATTCCCCATGGGCTGACAAACGGTGATTGGTGCGCGAAGAGGGGTTGATGATTCACCGAGCGGGGTAGAAAAGAGGGGAAAGCGGGGCAGTGAATATTGCGTGATAACTTGTGGAAATGGCGTGAGAGTGTTGAGAAGATGCGTGGAAGACTGAAGAATAATTGTGTATTTAAAGACTCCCGTCTGCCCGTCATTGTAGAGAGGCAGGTCAAGAAGAAAGTTATAAGTTGGTCTTTGATATAGTCTTTTGCATCCCCGAGCACTCCTCTTCAAGTTTGTCAATGCTGCAACATCTATTCGCCACATTTTTAGAAAACTCGGGAGGTTGGAGCCATTTTCCCCCATCTGCAGGCAGTTGCAAAGTCCCTCGACAAGTTCAATCATCTTATCGGACCCCATCAAGCCGAAGAAGCTCATGTTGCGAATACTATAATCTGCTATAAACGGAGCAATGAATTTTCGTGTTTTCTGGTGCCCTGCAGCTTCCCTGAGAGCGTCAAGCAGCCACTGAGTCTCTTCCAGCACTTCTGATTTGATCACATCCTTGGAGTCTATTGGTGCATCTACTCACATGTTAGTATTTAATCTCAAAGGGAATAAGTTGGTGGGGTGCTTGCCTTCAATGGCAATCCTATCTTCCATCGCCTTCCCTGGCAAATATCCCCACGAGATTAACTTTGTTTCAACGTCTTTGAGCATTTGCTCCATGTACTCGGCAAGATACTTCAATAGGACACGAGTCCTTTCTGTCTGCCGCTCAATCAGGATCCAGAACAGAGCGGCTCTAGTCGCTAGGGATATCTCGAAATCAAGTAGCCTAATTACCCGCTCTATTCGATGCCGCTCCACAACACTCGTGGGAATCCATTTGTGCTGGATTTTGACCTGTGGAATAGTTCCCTGTGGCGGATCGCCGAGCAGGGGCTCCCCGTCGGGCCCTACTATGTAATAGGCCTTCACAAAATCTTCCACAGACTTTGCATTGATAGCGATTTGCGGGCCCACGACCTTTCCAACCCGGGCGATCTTGTCAATGAAATCGTATATGGAAAGGCTTCTTTTTTCTCTTGGTGTCAGTGGGATTACCCGCGTGCGTCTTGGTAATTATCACGGGGCAAAGGAGTCTTCCGTGCGGAGACGCTAGGCGGCGGGCGAGGTTGGAACAGCGCTACATCATCGAAGAAGCGATAGTCAGGATCAACGGAGTTGACAATGCGGCCTCCTGGGAAATATAGAGTGGGAGGTGCCCACTTGGGGGCTGGGGGTTGCATGAAAAGAAGAATTGAAGCATGGTATCCGGGACGGGTATGGTCAGGGGCGCCGACTTGTGTAGCGACCACTTGAGGTGGGGTGGGATTGGTGATGGAGGCCGATGGAGTCTACTGCCCCTAGCTGGCTCGACTATACTCACTTCCTCATCGGAATCCTGGAGGTCGTCGAAGTTGGCATCCATGCTAAAAGGCTCCGTACCGGCCGTGCATTCTCTGGCTTGAGATTGCCTTTCAATTGGAAATTGGAAATTACCAGAGGCATCAGTGGGCGTTTGAGGTGGATTTTCACCCATCCAAGCTTCAGCGGAGGTGGCCTCTTCAGCCATCGGCTCCGTCGTAACAGCAAGTACATCGGAGATAGGTGGCGAAAAGTAACCCCCCATAGCAGTGTTGATGGTAGTAGTGTGCACTGAACAACTCTCTCTAGTTCCCGGAGTGCCCTCTTCCCTCTGTTCTGGCAGAGGTCTCGCCGACCCTGACGAATTGGAATCCGCATTTCTCAAATCGGCCGTGTTGGCTCTGGGCGCGCCAGGCAGAAACTTTGTTGGCCCTCCGAAGTTTAAATTGTGACTAATCGGTGGAGGGATATGTAATTGATGTCCATCCAGAAAGTGTGCAGTGGAGGCGGGATCTTTGATCACTGGCTCTAATACTGTGTGGAACACATCCGATTCTAGAGGTCTCGCGGCATCACTCCCAAAATTTGCGCTAGTTGCGGCAATTTCTTTGAAAGTCAATTTGATGGCATCTCCATCTATGTACATAAGAATAACGATTGGTAAGAGCAGGAATTACAATCATTCCGAGCAAGGAGCACTATCATTCATCCTGCTAGGGGATACCCTAATTGACTGCCTCGCCCGTCCCTTATACTAATACTACCAGTAGCACCGTAGCACCTTAAACCTCTGGAACCACCCTGCCTATTTTCGGTCAATTCTTGTCCATAACAGTTATAACATTGGGGCGGAAAGCTTACCTGATGGGGGAACCGACAACACAGCCTGAGCATAGAGTTTAAGCTGGGGGGCGGTGACAACAAACTTCTCCTCCAGAACTGTAGTTTTGCCCTTGCGGCTGGATGGTGTGGGAGGTTCCCCTTCAATACTGGGGGTGGGGAGCGGGATCTGAGGCCGAGCAATACCCAAGTGGGCAGCCTCTTCACTCTCCTCCTCCTCCTCCTCCTCCCTCTCCTCCTCCTCTTCCTGCGCCTCCCTCTCCCCCCCCCTTCGTATTCGTCCACCTCCCCAGCAGTGTTTTAGCCTGCCTCCCCCATTTGCACCCCCCCCATCGTCACCTGTGCTTGCCTCCTCAGCCTCCTGGCCCTCCTCCCCTGCTTCATCCAGCCTTGCCTTCTTGTTATCATCATCATCGTCATTAACCAGGTTGCGTAGCATTATTTTCTGCAAATGCAGTTCTGATTCGGTGTCACCACTGTCTTCACCTATATTATCAAACTTGTAATCGACCATGGGTCCTCCTTCTTCTTCCTGGTATCCACGTAGAACATACCTGTGCTTCCCATCTCCCCTTTTCCAAACTTCTATGTGAATCTTTCTCTTTTTACTGTTCACATTTATCTATAGGACATTGTTATGTTTCCCCTCAGATTTCGACAACCACCAACTACAGGCTGCATCCAAGTGTTTTTTTGACTGGGTAACCGCATATTCAATCACCAGGGTCGGCCAATCCCCCTTTTCCAGGCGAACTCACGGAACACAAGTAGCATCTCCTTGCTTCACTGTCTCTTTTGCTTTAGAGTTCACCAAATTGGTCCTCCCTCTCTCTTTATAGAGTCCAATACCCACTATGAGATTTTCGATCCACTCAGGCAGGTTACTGACCACCATCAGGGGGCCCTGGCTAAGAGGCATTTCTCCTTTGGTAGCTCATTCTTTATTTCAGGCTGAGTTCTTTCGCTATTGACTGCATGCTTCTGATTAGTCTGACTGGTGAAGTCCTGATGACAGGACCACTCACTTTGTTGATATTGGTCTTAACCACTAGATCTGTTTAGTTCCAGTGCTCCATTCTTGTTCAAGTCTGGTTCCAAACCAGTCTTTTGAACACGGTTGCATAAACACGCTAGAAGCCCCAAGGCAACAAGCAACACAGCTTGTGATGATATTTATCTTTGATTTATTAGCATAGAAGTCTGTGAAAAAGCCAGGGAGGAGTCTACACACCCTGGATGTCTGAATGCGATGAGTGATATGAGCTGTGATCTTTGCCTTTCATTTTTTAGCATGGAAGTCTGTGAAAAAGGTAGAGAAGTGTAAAATCCTCCTAGTGTTAAGCACATGTGCAACAGGGAACGCCAGTCATCTCCTGTGCAAACAAGTTTGCTATTTTTGCCCCAAGCAATGGGGAGATCCTATCTATTCATATAGTACAGAAACTGGCTTGGCTGTCGTCAAGGATACTATCACTTCACATAGTAAAATAGATAGTTCGTCATGCTTGGAGAACTGTCACAATAGTTCTATCTCAGGTAATCCTGCACTGAGGCTCTCAAAATAGTCTCAGCCTTGTTAGGTCGCAGCTTCTCATAAAGGAGGACTCTATATAAAGAGAGACACAGTAATTGTATTGCAATTTAAGTATAGGAAAGGAGTGAGATGCGTGTGTGAAGATCCTATCCCTTGGTCAGCACCAAGCCCCTTATATAGGCACTTTTTTACCTACACTAACCTTGGTGACTCATCACCTAACATCCCACAACCTCAATGACTCATAGTGAGTCATAGCATGAAATGCATCAGCTGACTCGCCTGACTTAACTGCCCAACATCCTTCCACCAATCAAAACTCCTGAATCAAGTCATGTGCTAAAAGGAGTCACATTCGTAAAACCCATGACTCATCATATGATTCATGTGCCAAAATCATTACATCATATGACGTCAACCATCGTGAGTCATGAAACAATACACAAATCATATTAGTATAATAAGTCACAAGTGCGCACTCATGTTAAATACAATGAGTCAAATGCCATCAGAGCGTGAAACCAAGCGACCTGATGACTAATAGTGATGTCAAATCTGCCTTGCTTAGTCATGATTTGTGACAGGAAGGTTGAAAAAGATGAAGGATTTGATATGCTAGTATGAGTAATAGCAGTCACGACAGCCCCCCATCACAATGCGAGTGCCGAGAGATGTGGATCAGATCATGCTCTGAAGATAAAGGACATGTGTTGCGATCAATACAAAATCAGTGAGCTTTTCTGCTTCATATATATTCCTGTGGCTCCAATTAGTAAATGTGGTCTTGGAGTGTGCTGATAAGTGCAGGTGAATGAGAGAGAACATCCACCGAGCTCTACTTGTGATTGAAGTCTTCTGGTGCTTGACTCTTGGCGTTTCATCTCTTTGTCTGCAGGGGTTTGAACAATCCAGTCGTTGCCTTTAAGGGAGTAGGCCACAAGTTAATGCCCCTGCTATCACTTCGTTTTCAGCATGTAGCATAATTTTCCTTGCAACCAGACTTCACCTAGATCTGGCTCAGTATCGCAACTACTAGAACACCAAATGTATTTTTTATTAGCTGCACAACTAGTAATCAGACCATATTGAAAATATCTGAGAAAGTACTGGTAGATATGTAGAATTTGAATATGAAGTTTAAATTTGCTAATCAATAATAATGCTTCTAGTATACTCACTTTATTCCAAACTGGGTCAAATAGCATCTTACTTACAATAGTAGTCAAGATAATTGAAACTAAGCACAAAAATCATAGTTTAAGCCAATTATATGATTACCTAGGTTGTATATTTGATGTATGAACTGCTTTGATATTTGTTTGTTGCTATTTAGGAATGCAGTGTAACTCAAAAAACTCGAATTGTTAAATATTTATCTTAAAATCTGAAGAGGATGATAGCTGCCTATATGGTTTACATAAAGTTCCAATACGTTTAAATCTACTTTGATTTAGTAATTCAAGATACTATATGAACCTTCAAGGCAGTTGGTCATGCCTTGCAAAATTTATTGACTAGTTATTAGAAAGTATTTTGGAGAGAAATACAACCCTTCCACATCAACCATGCAAGCCACAGATACAGCATGAGGCTACAAGCTATGTTAGATAGCCTCTCAAGATAGTTAAAGCTATGGAACAAGTTTTACTATATTTGGTGATTGGGATTTGGAGAATTTGCACTACAACTCTATCGACACTAAATATTAAAAGCAAAATGCTATATCTCTAGAGTACAGAGGTGAGATCTCTAAATCCAAATATTCAAGCCTATGAAAACTTATTCCATAGCTTTAGCTATATTAATAGATAATATTGCACAACCTTTATCCTTATCCTGCATGTCTAGCTTACATGGTTGATGCAGAACGGTCGTATTTCTCTGTAAATTCGTTTCCAATCACTAGGCAATAAACTTTGCAAGGCATGACCAACTGCCTGGAAGGTTTATATTGAATTTTGAATTACTAAATTGAGGTATATTAAAAAGTATTGGAAGTTTATGTAAACCCTATTGGCAGTTATCATCCTCTCCAGATTTTAGGATAAATATTTACCGATTCTTGTTTTTTGAGTCATACTGCATGCCTAAATAGCTACAAACAAATACCAAAGCAGTTCATAGATCTAATACCCAACCTAGGTAATCATCTTATTTCCTTAAACTATGATTTTTGTGGTTAGTTTCAATTTTCTTGACTAGTATTGTAAGTAAGATGGTATTCGACCGAGTTTGGAATAAAGTGAGTATACAAGAAGCATTATTATTTACTATTAAATTTAAACTCCAGATTCTGATTCTTCTTATCTACCTGTACGTTCTAAGATATTTTCAATGTGGTATCATTACTAATTGTAGAGCTAATAAAATATACATTTGGTGTTCCAGTTGTGCCAGGCTGAGGCGCATCAAGGTAACCTAATTTGCGGTGATGTGGCTGACGACCGGGATCCGGCTCACCCATAGCAACCATTGGAAAATCAAATCTACATTTGATTATTACAACAAATAAATATGATACTACCCTGAAAATTAAGCCACAGGTACTTTGAAATCTAGAGAATCTGAAAATCCTATTTTTATTTCCTGGTGATAAATTGTTATTCTGATATAGTCGTTTCAAGATTGCCTATCTTATATATAAAGTGTGGTTTTTCATAAGCATAAAGAAATTGAAAACCCTGGAAGAATTACATAATAAAATAGATAGAAGGATAGTATAAGTCTTAGATATTCAGAATAACCAGGTTTGAATTTTCTTGATAATCATTTTTGAAAGCCACAGTGATTAAAAAAGCCGTAGAAAATACGTGCAAATTACATACAAATTGGATCAATTTTACCATGTACTATCTAAATGTGTAGTTAGCCTCTGAACTCAATATCTTGGAATAACCTTTTTAATGACATCTGAAGTTAGTATATGAAGTTTGAAGTCAGATAAATAAAACCTTCTATATTTCATACAGGTTCTTAAAGATGATCGCTATTTAACCAAAAAACTGTATGTTAGTCATAAACTAGTTGAAATCAAATCGTTCGGCTAACTACAAGTCAATTACCAACAACATCAGGTTTAGTGCGCTAGAGTAGACAGTATCGGGCATAGTTTGGAGTGTATATTAATTATAATAAGTAGTAGAAAGAGTATCATTGATTGTAACTACAGGCAATTAATATAGAATCTGATCAACAGCTATTATTGAACCTAGCTCTAAACAGTGCTGCTAGACTCCCTAGAACATATAACTTAATCTAATAACGCAGTGTCAGTTTAAATAATCTATTATAGCAAAATAAATATACGATAATAATTTATTCTAACCATTTGATAGTTTGATAATAATCAATGCACAAAGTATGTAAAACTTTGTTATTTACCTTGAATATTTATATACTATCTTAGGATATGATAGTTAAAGGGATTCCATAATATTGAGTTCATAGGCCAACTACATGTTTAGATATTACATGGTAAAATTGATCCAATTTGTATGTAATTTGCACGTATTTTCTACCTCTTTTTTAATCACTGTGGCTTTCAAAAATGATTATCAAGACAATTAAAACCTGATTATTCTGAATATCTAAGACTTATACTATCCTTCTATCTATTTTACTATGTAATTCTTCCAGGGTTTTCAATTTTTTTATGCTTATGAAAAACCACACTTTATATATAAAATAGGCAATCTTGAAACCACTACATGAGAATAACAATTTATCACCTGAAAATAAAAACAAGATTTTCAGATTCTCTATATTTCAAAGTACCTGGGGCTTAATTTTCAGGGTAGTATCTTATTTATTTGTTGTGATAATCAAATGTAGATTGGAGTTTCCAATGGTTGCTATGGGTGAGCCAGATCCATGTCGTGAGCCACATCCCCGTAAATTACGTTACCATGCCGGAACTCCAGAAAATATGTTACACCCTGTGTGGCTGTGCCCGGTCCAGTCAGTTTCTACGACCACGCCTGGCTGGTCAGTCTAATTTCCACCACTAGACTGGACTAGACCTCGACTTGGTCTAGCTAGTCCGGCCTAGTCCTGGCTGACCATCCGGAACCCCGGTTAGCCGTTCAGACTGGGGTCAAACGGGCGCACTACAGGTACTGCGTGCTCTTCAAAGGTGATGCGGTCTACCCTTAAATCTCATTAAATCCACCAGCGGCAGTTGCTGCACTAAACCGCCATGGGCTAATCAAACCAGGCTAGCAAAATTTCGAATCCCAGTTAATGAGATCCATTGGGCTCAACTAATATTTACTATACCCTGCCTGGAAATTCTATTCCCTCTCGGGGTGTTATATCTTACATTCTGCGGGCTAGGGGCCGGACCTCCCATGGTGGATTTACTGAGTGTTTACGGTGTTTTGGAAGCTATACTTGGGTGTAAACTTGTTTGCCACTTGCCGCATCACCCCCACTCACAATTTCCTTTCCTGTTTCCTGATACTAATTCCGCTTCTTTTCTCAGATTGGTCAAAGATTGAATACAACTATATTCTCTACATGTGATTATATATATAAATGTATGGCAATCCTGAGGGAAGCCAACTCAATAGATGCTCCTGTTGCCGTGGGCAAATAAGTATATATTTGATTGAGTCGAGGGGTCGGGATGCTTGCACTGAGAAAATAAGGTAAGTCGAAAGTTCGGGGGTGAAAAAAAATATTGTCGGTACCATGAATCGAACATGGGTCTCATCGGAAGTTGTGTCACCACAACGAGGCGTACTAACCACTATACTACACCGACTTAATTCATTAAACCTGGTAACGCAATATTTAAGCAGTGCTGGGCAAGAAGGTACCCGGCAACCCAAGACACGGCGTGGATACCACTACTACTGGTAAATAATGCACAAAGCGTTTGAAGCAAAGTCTATCGGGTTTCCAATAAAAATTGAAAACATTCAAAAATAGTGAATAGTGAAGAGACGTGTATTGGAATCATAGCAAGAACAAGAATACGGTAAGGTACTCGTACCGTAAAAACAACGATGCCGATACTGTGGCTTTCTAAGATGCAATCCTACCCGGACCCACTCTCCAACGCCCCAGAAAATCCACGGTCGCTTCGTCGTATCACCTTTAGTTCCGCCCTGCTCCGCCCAGATACCGTATTTACTCGTTAAATCAGCTATCGTGGATCTCACTGGATCGCGGTGCTAAACCATAATTGGCTTAGAAAAGTAGGTTAACGAAATAACGAATACCAGTTCACGAGATCTCGCAAGCTCAGCCTCCCCAAGCCATGCCCTGTCTGGAACACACTATTCCTTTTCCAGGTGTTTTGTTTTGGATTGCGAAAGCTCGGAGCCCGATCCCCGATAGCTGATTTAACGAGTAAATACGGTACATCCCCTCACCCCAAATACTCGTTTATCGAGCGGGGTATACCTCATGAGTCGCATGAGCATGCTAGCCGACTCCCGGATTTCACTCTTGACATCACACTAGTCACTCGCACTTAGTGGCTTGATTCTTGGCGCCAAGGTATTTGGAATCCGAGGAACTTTGTTAACTGAAATACTCTGGTACAGTAGACAGCGGTATATGGTATTACAATTGTTTGATCACCGCATGTAGCACATTGGAGGCTTGTCCGTTCTTGGGGTATGTCGTTGCCCATTATGTTTACTTGGAATGACGTCAAATGCTATAAGAACCATAACTTATAATACTCGGGTACACATTGTAAAAGCGAGAGCAATTAGACATCACACCAACACGGGGGGGCTAGAATTCCCCTAGTTTAGCAGGAAAAACATAGGGAAGAACCCCCCTCTCAGCCCTCCATTGAGACCAATAAAAAGGACAAAAGGTGGGCTTCGCTAGGAGAGCCAAATCCAACGTAGAGTCGCGACGGGTGCTATGTCGCTTCGGCAGGAATGTCAGGAGCCGGGGTACCCGGACGAAGGTCGTACTCAAAAATACACTGGCTTTGTGCCAGTGTCCCGACATATCGTACCTCCGAAGCGACATCCCACCCATCGCGACTCTACTGGCGTGGGGTCCGCTTGTTCCAGTTTTTACGGTAGGCCCCGACACGGGCTTACCTTGTGAATAAATTGGATTACTCGAGTATATAACGGCGGGCTCTTTAGGCGAGAAAAGCACGCGGGCACAGGAAAAAGAATTTTCAAAATCTCAGCCCCGGGCGCGGCCGCAACGCACCCCTGGCTCTTCTCGGCCCCCCAAGTGCCGTGCTTATTACCGCCCCGGTTATCCAGCTCATCATCGTGCTCATACTCAGTAGTTCAAAAATATGAAATAACCCTCTGTGGTGTAGTTGGTATTATACCCGGCTGAAATGCTCACTTGACTGGTTGGTCGCCAGTTTAACGCTGGTCGGAGGGACTTTTTTGGATCATTTTTTCTCCCCGTTGGCAAAACCTTACCGGATCCGATATCTCCGGACCCCTCATGGGCATTTCGTCTGGAGGGGATCTAGCACCTCTCCACACTATTGTCATGCCTTGTGTGGCTGAGGCAGCGGTGGGGAAACCCATTCAATCAGTTGGCTTCTAAGCGTTTCTGACTTTGTAGCAGACTAGCGACAAGAGTAACGTGCACTGCTTTAAGCTCTGGTACGGGCCTGGCTATCATCTTGTCAACGATCATGAATTCAGATCACTTGCTAGTCTGATTCCGGAGTGACAGCTATACCTCGGTCAGGAGTTAAGAAGTCTGCATTGGAGCCCAGGGCTTGATCGCTGCTGCATCTCCTCCAAATTCCCCTGTTACACCACAAAAGGGGAAATCTTCTCTCCTTGGGAGCCGGGAAAGGTTTGTTTTATTTTACAGAGCACGAGTCTTCATTCTCATTCCATCTCTGGCTAATACATTATTGCTGCTCTAGATCCACCAGATGCCTTTCATACAAAAGTCTATGTGGGATCGGACGGTAAAGATCTACCCGCACATTGTGGCCAATTTTGACTTCCCTAATTTGTTTCCACATGACCAATCTGTTGTAAGTGATCCCTTGTTATTGTTTCATGCTATGCAGTTATTTGACCCATAGTATCACACATGACTATGCAATAGTGAGTCATTATCATTATGTGATGATTTGTTGATTGATTAGTTACTCACGATTGTGAGTCACACGATGAAATCACCGGCGGACATGCCTCACAGTACGATTAATGCGTTTCGCTCATGTGACTAAGGGGAGCACATTACTCAGGTTAGGGGTTTTATTGGTTAATGGTATGTTGTGCAGTGACTGGCAGTAGTCATGAGATTCATTTCATGCTAAGCCTCATTATGAGTCACAGATATTATGTAATAGAATGAATCACCAGGGTAAGGGTTGTCGGATGCCTATATAAGAGGCTGAGGACCAATAAGTACCCTGACACTTGACACAACTATCTAGGTAATACAACACTTGAGTACTGGGGTACAGGCCAAGCACTTTGACAATAACCGTGCCGTTGTGCAAGATATACAATCCTTTTTCTTTACCTCTTATGCGAATCCTTTATGCTTGAATGCATGCTACCTGTTCTTTAGAGATTGGACTTTGTACGTTCTTGTTTTATTAGGTTAAGACTCTCCGATACAAGACTATGATTATAGTCCATAATCCAGATATGCAACAACCATCAGTTCTTCACCATTAAAATGAAATACGTATGTGAATGTATTTGTTACAGACATCTCGAAACTACCTTCCGTGTCACTAATACAAATTTGTTTTGCCTGGTGGAGATTGTATGGGTGGTTAGCCCAACATTAGATTTAGAAGTAGACTTCGTTACAGGGCGGACGGGGCCCTGAAAAACGCGGGCCACCGGCCGTTTCCCCGCCCCGCCCCACTCAACGGCCTGGGGCGGAGTGTCTTTTTCGGCATTCCCTGCCCCTGTCCCCGATCAGGCCCCCGCCCCACTCATACCCCAGACGGGTCCCCGTTAAAAATGGGTGGTAAGAAGCGGGGCCCGTCCAGGGAATGAGCGTGGGTGGGCCCCGGATGGGGGTGGGGCGTGGATTACCCCAAAAATATCCCCCCGGCCCCGTGTAAGGGCGGGGTCTGGCGAGTGACAACCCGCCCCGCCCCGTCCCGTAACGGACACTATTTAGAAGATGCAAGGGGAGCTGTAGGCTGGAGAGATGAAGGCGCAGTAGACCCAGGGGACTTCTTCACCATAACCCATGGTAGCGGTCATTTCTGCCACATAGGCTACTGCACTCTACTTACTCAAATTAGGTTCTATATCTCCTACTCAAAAGTCCCCGCTAACAGCACCTTATCCCATCCACACACAAACCCGAACCTTATGAATACTGTCATTCTATCACAAGGTATGCAACAGAGACTATGGTTGTCTCTTAACTGGAAAGAGGGTACTCAAGCTACAAATTGGACAATGGGACATGTTCAAGGCAGGACATATATTCCCTTTGCCACTATAAGCATATGGGGATGTATATGACTTTACCCCCAAGCTCTTTGCTCTCACCAGGAGAAAATGACCATCCTATAAACTCTGTGCAAAAAACAGCCTTCTCATGAGGTATGATGTCGACTGCCTGTTTGATCACTCCGAATTATGGATAAACCCATATATGTGGCCCACAGTATTTTGCAGGTTTCATACCTGACATTTGTGTTGGACTGTCATACAATTGCGATATTTACTACTGAAGTTGCATATTATTTTGACAGTCTTAATTGCCCTCGCCAGGATTGGCTTGGGCTCATCTGGTACAGATCCATGACCTCCTAGGTTGGCATTACCGCCAATGTGTGTTGACTTATTTCAAGGTATCATACCCATATAAGATATGTTTTTGTCAACCAATGTTATTACTTTGAAGTTTGGCTAACCTAGATTTTTTCTACTAGTTTTACGCTGCTGTTTTCGGAAAAGGAATTGGCCTTGCTCCACTTCCCTCTAATCTTAATTTTTCATTCTGCACCTTTCTTGTCTTTTTCTTACATTTCATCCCTTACCAAAAATAATAACTTTGACTAACTTTGATTTTTCACTTTTTTTCATTTCCTTTTGCATTCTTTGACTTGCTGCTCAGGTATCCTCGAGCTTCGGCTTACCCTACTCTGGACTCTACTCTTCCCTATCTGTATATCAAGATAGACTATATTCATATCAGTACACAATAGGGGGTTTGGAATGTGTATGGTGGGCATTGGCTATGAATAGGTGATGGATATTGGGGGGCGGGCATCCCAGATATGTTGAATGAAGGTGGGGATACCATTTTGGAATGAAGAATGTGTTCTGCAGAGTATGGGGGTTGTCTGTGGCTGTGGGGGCGGGGTAATGTGCGGGGTCCGGGCGGTATGCGGACTGCTTGGGGCAGGGTTTGTACATAATGGCCATCGCATAATAATACAAGGAGATCTCCAGCCGAATGGGTCCCCAGTTTGCCAGTGATGTGCGCTCAGCGCAGTTCCGTCGGCCCTAGTTTTTCATTTTATTTTATGTTTTATATTTTCACTTATTTCACCAGACTTTCTTGATCGCCATACCCCCGCTCTTCACCTTAACCCTGAATAGATCTGTTCTCCCTTTCAGTAGTTTATTCCCTGGCGGTTTTCCCGAGTAACGCCAATCTAGATAGCAACATCAGCGACCTCACCCTCATGAGAAGAAACCTGCTTCTGATTTTCAGCCCCCAACGCATCATACAATTCATAACCATATCCACCTCCAAGCTTCAAGAGTATAAAGATGCCAAGCCAATACGAAATAGTTGCCCAATAGCCAAGACCCAACCAATGCTATCCCACCACAATACCGAATTCAACCTACTACAAAGGAATGACATAGGAAAGAACCATAGCCAACAAGGCCGTTGTACACAACATACTCGATTATTCAACACGAATATTAACAGAGCAGCACTTGGTTGCTGTGCCCTAGATACACATCACTTGCTGGCCTGACTTTCCATTAAGCATGGGGCCTGGTTGCATTAAAACGACTAAAAAGCTCATACTCTATTCTCTCCCGAGATTGTGGGCAGTCCAGGATCTCGGTCATGATGTCCGAACCAGGCGGGAAATCATCCTCCAAATAGGGCTCTTCAAGGCCCTTCACATTGACCAGCACCGCTTGGCGTAAATGCCAACGTAAAATCTCATCAGTCGGTCGAAGCGGATTGTTGAGGAAGGTCTGGTCAATGTGACGACCTGCGATGTTTTCATAGGCGGTCTCAGGTGCGAAACCTACAATTTTGTAATTATCCTACGTAAATATTAGCAATGAAAAGCTAAGGTTCTAGTTGCTCATACATCCGGATTGATTGACACATCATAGGCATCAAAAAGTGCATGCATGTTTGCACTGAGAAATATCCCGTTCTGAACAGAGTGTATGGATCGGTCTGACTCATTGGCCGCTGGAACGGTGATCCAACGACTCCAGTTAGACTTATTCCAGAGATCCTCATATGCCCAAGGGAAGATATGAGCGACTTCCAAGCAGCTCCATTTCCCAAGTTCAGGTCAGAGTACACGCAGGCCAGTTATTACACATCGACGGTCGCGCTCACGTACGGAATCACGAAATGATGCGATGCGAGGTCCGGAGTGCCACGAAAGAGCACGCAGTAGCGGAGCCTCTTCGCTGAGTGTGATTGAACCTGTTTGCCGTGATCAAAGACCATGATAGGACATCGCTGACAGGATAATGTCGCACATGGCAAATCAGGTTATCACCCCCTGGTGCAAATCCTGTTTACATACTAATATGCTTGGTTTGGTAGAGATGCAACATTATCCTGTCGCCGACATTATCTTATCATGCTCTTTAATGGCCAACGAAGAAAGCGGAGAAGAGACCTACCATTACTGGCGATGAAGTAATTCCCTGGTTGAAGGGGTTTCTCATCCCTTTCAACCAGCGGCTCGTCATTATCGTGTATATCGAAAGTATCGGTAAAAGGCAGATGATGTCCACCATACAGTAAAGATTGGGATTAGTGGTGCCTTCCGCAATCCAGAGGCCTCCGAGCAAAATATCCCGGTGGTAAGAATCATAGATGAAGGCGTCACACACATATGCACGATTATCAGCTGGCATGTTTGACTATCTTAGTCGGTTAATATTTGGTTCTTGTTGGGAATGGAAGGAATTTTTACTTAGACAGAACAAGGGAATGTTTGCGTTTGTCAAAGAGTGGATGGCTGAATTGATAAGGGTGTCTGGGAAATGCCGGATGAGAAGCAAAGTAACAGAAAGATGTAACCATAGACAAAAGCAGAAACCGGGTAATCTTTAGAACCAACCCCTGAGTCCCATGCCGAGCACAGTATCATAGACAGCGTTGCAACACGGTATCGGTATCGTGCCGGCGCCTTAGAACTTATCCCCACCTCTTTACCTTGTGGCCGAAATTCATGGCTGCGTAGCGCGCTCGGTGCACGGCCGAGAGAGTATTTTTCCGGTGCTGATCACAACCAATTTTGTTTGTCTCCTATCCAGCCCCGTATTGAATGTTGAACATTAGCCCAGTTTAGTACACTGGGAGCAAATCTACGCGGCCACTCTCGTTTCCATCATGGCAATTCCGAACAGTACTGATTTTGCGGTATTCTGAGCACTACACTTCTGAAGCACAATGTTTTTCCTATCAAATTCGTCTCCACCTCCAATTCGGTTTCTGGGCGATGTCTAATCTGCAGGCTTAGTAAGCAACATAGACTACCCTGATACGATATCGGGAAACACAAAAGACTAGACAACAAAGGTGGCAGCAACCCCCGATGGTCGAACAAAACGCCCCGGCTAAATAATTTGAGGGGAGGAGGTCACCCGACAGAATAACTCTAGTGTAGTATCATAAAACATCCCATAATCGAACCACATGTTAAGGCTTCCAAAATTGCCTCTCTTAGATACCGGTATGGTGGTAAGCGCACATAGAGAAGCGACCCGCGCAGTACAGAGGGGGTCATTAACAGTCGGAAATATGAGATCAATGTTTGGATAACTGAGGAACGGGACCTTAGAAGGCTTGGAAAGTGGCAACGGGGAACAGCTTCCCATAAACCAGTGGGATAAAAAATTAAAAATAAACCTCATAAAAAAAAAGATATTGAGCAAGAGGCTTGTGTGTGACAGGGGAATGTGGTCAGCGAGGTATACTGGGCATGAGGATGACAGTTGTCTGGAGATCATGCCCCGCAGCAAGTGTCATTTTAAGATGTCCCGTAACCACCTCTATCTTTCCAGATATATGTTGAAATTGCGTTATATTTCCTATGTGCATCTCATAACACTACCGTGTATTCTTTTGCTTTGTTTGTGTTTTAAGGATTTTATGCATCTCTTATGCACTATTATTGGTCATGATATTTCTAATATTCGCATCACACCCTTCTAATTTCAGGCACATTGTTTAGGATTACTTGGCAGGATTTCAGGGTCAAACATGTTCGCACTTATGTTTCTTACATAGTTTTCCCTATATTTCTTTCATACATATAGGTGCACACTGTTGTATAAATATGCTTGCTACTGCCCACCTGTTTTGGATTAATTAAGAACCACAACTCCTACCAAATGTGCTCTATACTCCTCACCAAGCGTGCCCTGCAACCCCTCTTGCCCTTGTGCAGTATTATCCACATAGAATAGATTGTGCCCCTGGCGTTCACATTTTGAACAATATCATGATCGCCCAATTTCCTTACCCCGTTGCACCCCACTTGTTTTCCGATGTTGAGTGAACCCCTATGACTCGGACCAAATTACAAAAATCTGCTGGAAGACCAGGAAAGGCCACTCCAACACTCTGTCGTGGTGTTCAATTAGGGACCTTTTAAGGCTTATCCTATGACCGGCAGCCTGGCAGCTCTGCATTGTGAGTTGGGCCACCATCCCCCACCACAACCACAACCATAACTACCAAATACCACCCTCTTGGCGATGCCGATCACCATCACAACCACCCTCTTCTCGCTTTCTGCCAGCCAAAATGGCAAACTCATAGAACCTCCCCCCCCACATACACCTTACCCAACAGACCAAACAACTATCCGCCTCAACCCAGATATGACCACAGCAGTGGCTTCGAAACCCCCAACCACCACCTTCTCAACCCCTAGATAATCCTCCTCCTGGACAGCCCCTGCTTTGCCGAATTTGCCAAAGCCACAACCATCAAAAGTCGGACAACCCCTCCAGTGTCCATCTCATGAACACTAGCTCTCGTGCCACCATGGGTACCATCCCTAAAATTGAGGTAGCCTTGCAGTGGGCCAGTTGGGCGAATTGCTGTTCTTGCTTCACCCTGACTGTGTGCTCTTTGAAATCTGTGAGGAACAGTTTATAAGCATTGTAGTATCCACCTTCACGGGAGGTATGTTTTCCTCTGGCCTGTGTAGTTTACCAGTGAGGAGGGTGAGGAAGGGGAGTAGCCCTTACAGGCTCCCCCCAGCTTCGATTCTTGTGCTAGTAGTTGTTACCCAGATGTGGGGAATATTAGGCATTATTTCTCTTCATGTTGGAGACAGGTTGATACTCATAAGAATTTATATAATAGTAACGTCATTCCGGGGATGTGGCTTATGACTGGGTTCTCGCTCACCCATAGAAACCATGGGAAAATTAAATCTACAGTGCATTAAGTCCACAAATGAAGGAGATATTACCCTGCAAATCAAGGTTCAGGTATTTTGAAATATACTGAATGTGAAAAGTCCAGTTTGCTTTTCCTGGTGATAAACGTTTATTAAAATATACTGGTTTAAAGACTGTCTATTTAATAAATAAATTAAAAAGCCCACCTGAATTACATAATAAAATGGATCAAAGGATAGTATAAGTCTTAGATATTCTGAATAAACAAATTTTAATTTCTTCATATGCATCTTTCAAAGTAATAGCGGTTAAAAAAGATGAAGAAAATAGGCCTAAATTACATACAAATTGGATCAATTTTACCATGCAATATATACATAAGTAGTGGGCCTATGAACTCATTATTCTAGAATAACCTTTATGATAATCTTTGCAGTTAGTATAATATTATGATGTTTGAAGTAAGATAAATATATCCTTCTATATTTCATACAGGGTTTTAAAGATCATTGCTATGCTGGATGTTAATCATCAACTGATTGAAATCAAATAATTAGGCTAACTACATGTTAATTACAAATAAGATCAGGTTTACTAGAATAGAGTAGATAGTCTTGGCTGTAGTTTAAAGTGTATCTGAATTATAATGCATAATAGAAAGTAGATTATAGATTTGTAACAAAAGGCAATTAGTATAAAATCTAATCAACACTGATGATTGAACCTTGCCTCAAATGGCACTCCTAGCCTTTTGAGAACTTTTGGGTAAATTTAATAACTTCTTGTTACTCTGAATAAGTTACTATCGTAATATACAGATACAATGCGAATTTAGTCCAAGTTTTGGATAGTTTGAGAATGATCAATGCACAATGCATGTAAAACTGCTTTATTTACCTTCAAAATGTATATTCTAGATTAGGATACCACAGTAAAAGAAATTCCAAGATAGTGAGATCATAGGCCATTACGTATATAAATATTATATAGTAAAATTGATCCAATTTGTATGTAATTTTGACCTATTTTCTCCCTCTTTTTTAACTGCAATTGTTTTCCAAAATCATTATACACAAAATTAAAATCTTGTTATTTAAAATATCTAAAACTTATACTATACTTTCATTTATGGTTCATGCCATTCAAAATGTACACCAGAATTGCAGAACTTTCAAAAGATCAAGGCTTTTCAACCACAAATATATTGGGAGAAAAAAAAGCAATACAGTCTGAGAGCTAATGATAGAGAATAGAGGTTAGGTCTTTTTTCTTCCATTATATTTTTTGTTGAAAAGCCATGTATTTTTTTGACAAGTAGAACTTTGGGTAGAGAAAGGAGAAATATGTTATGATAGCCATACTTGAAATGCTTAGTAATCTATACTTTATTGTTAGAGAAATAGGGGTTTGGTCCTTATGTGAACTATATCATACACCCAATCTATTTTTCTCATAATTAAATAATTTTATTCTTTTTATATATATTTAGAATACATTATTATTTGAACCCTTTACTATAAAGTCATGCAGAATACGAGGCTTAGCATCAAAAGGTGTACAGCCACATGCAATATTTTTTTTCGGCCTCATCTGCTTTTTGAATGGCACGAACCATATTTTATTACATAATTCAGCCTGGGTATTGAATTTCTTCATACTTATAAAAAACAGCAATTTATTTATGAAATAGACAATCTTTAAACCACTATAATGCAATAGCAATTTATTGCCAAGGAATACAATCTTTCATTTCTGATTCTCTATATTTCAAAGTATGGTTCCTGCCTTTCAAAATGTGCACTAGACTTTGGGTTGCTTTCAATCGATTATATCATATTCTCACTACTACCTATGAACCTGAAATAACCACTAGGTAATAGATCTTGTCAAGGCAAATAATGTAGTGGTTTTTTCATAATAATTGAATTTTTCAGGAAAGTGGTATAATCGTTTAAAATCTAGTTTTTTTGGTGGAGAAAGGCAAATTGTGTTAAGCACAACCACATCGTTTTTGCCCTGCCCATCCTATTTTTGTGTTGGTAATCAAAGTTTTGTGCCAAGTGTTTTTTGTAATTAGTAAATACAATAATAGTATAAAATATCAAATCTTCCCAATGTCAATATTATACTGTTGTTGCAAGGTCTTGGCACACAACTTGACTCAGCGACGTAACACTATCTTTTCAGCCTCGTGCACGTTTTGAATAGCACGAACTATACCTCTAGCTTGATTCTCAGGGTAGTATCCTATATATCTGTTGAGAGAATTAAGGTTGCTTGGTGTTTCTCATGGGTACTAGAAGTGAGGCAGAGGCCGGTGATGAGCCACATCCGCAGGAATGATATTACTTTCTCGAGGCTTGTGCTGAAGGGTGTGTTGAAAAGGCAGCAGGCACCTAATAGCATACAAGCATGTCTCTCTTATATTGTTTAGATTTAACATTGTATTTTTCGATTTTTCCTGGTTTGCAGGGAGGGAGAGAGAATTGGTACTAACTATAACGTGGGAACAGGCTGATGCTTGAGGGAACATCCTCTGTGAAGAAGAGAGTAATTCTCTTCTCAGCTTTGTGGATTAATTACAATAGTAAACCTGTCATGTACAGCAAGGGAAGCAGGGTATATAGCAACTATTGAGCCCAAGGCCTGAAGGGTAACAAGGGGGAGGCAAAGCCAACAGCAATAGCAGGACCTACTGCACCTACCCAGCCATCAAAGCAGAAAGAGCAGCAGACGTGTCAAGAACAGCAAAAGCACCAAAAGTAGCAGAAGAGGCAACAGGAGTAGCAGGAAGCTATCGGAATCCCAAATTCCATGTGAAACAAGCAGAGGAAGAAGGAAGAGCACGATGCATAAAAGAGCAACATAGCAAATAAGTACATAAATACAATTGGTAACAAGATGTGGGAGAGAGGGCCTTGGCTGTCCGGCACTGAGAATTGATAGATGGGGCAGAAGGGTCAGATGGTTAGATAATTTATATAGATTACAAAAACCACTGGGGTATCACAAGGGCTGGTAGGTTTGAGACAGGGAAAATTGTTAGAAGACATCAAAAGTATGTCAGGTGTGGAATAGTAAGAGTGAGAGATTCTTGGCGAAGTATATAAACACATGTAGAGTAAATACCATAGCCTGGGACATCAGTAACAATGTACAGGAGAAGCAAAATCAACAAATTGTAATCCTGTTGCTACAAGCGGCACTGTTCAGACTTCGGACCAGCCTTTACCTAGTCTTCAATCCTTCCATTACTGATACAAGATTCCCACCATTTGGAACTAATCGAGCGATGTGTGAGATTGAACGACAATGTGAGTGACACAAAGTAGCAAATACAAGATCAAACATATTATCTTGGGAAGAAATGTGTACAGACTGCTACAAGCTTCTAGTCACTGTCTACTGTTATCTGAAATCCACAGCAATTATATTTTTTTCTTGTAATTGATCCATTCGATAAAGTGTTCCCTCAACCAATTTAAACTTTCTCATTCTGATCAATTGGGAAAAAGAACAAAGGACCAAAGAAAAGACAAAGCAGGATATGAGGAACAAGTGAAAAGGAAATAAACGAGGCAAATGCTACCGGGAGAGCAAATAGTGAAGGTGGGAACAGACTAAGAGCCCTTGAATGTGGTATGATAAGAAACAAACACGACGGAAGAATCTTAGCTAAAACCTGACTTGTGTTCTACTAACACCTAAGACTAATGAAAAAAGGCCATAGATGTAACAAACCACTTTCCCAACAAGTTGGAACTTAAATTTCAGACCCTAATTAGGACAAGAAATGAGAAATATATCTGATCTGACAAGCAGTCTTTTCTACATGCGATGGAATTGCACACTTTGCCCCTGACAGGATTGGGTTCTTGGCCAATTAAAGGCCGGAAGTATATAGGAATCTGGGGATTGAACTTAATTTGATTGATGAGATCAGTTCGTGTGGTAACAAGACCCCTCTAGAGCTTGGAAATGTTCAATTAAACAACCCAAAGGGCTTCCTTGATGTTTAAAATCCCTTCCTCCTTGATATCTTTGATATCAACCTTTGTGAATCTACCATCAATGTGAGTATTCATAATCAGTCTGAGTTTTCATTTTGTTTACAATGAGACCTGAGGAAAAGGTCTATTCAACATAAAAGTAGAGCACAAAGTCTGGCAGCTCCTACTACCATCCATTGAGTAGTTTTTATCTTAACAAACTTCAAACAACTTGGTTAGTCTGTGATGAAGAAAAGATTAAATAATAGTTATAGAGGTAATAGAAGCGAGGCATCATGGTTGTCGGCAGACTCTGGGCCAACTAGAATAATGATGCAAATGGAGGAAAGTGTAAATTGAGTCACAAACGACGAAAATACTAGACAAGGAAAGTTGAGGAAGTGGAGACAAACTTTCATCAAGTACATCAGGTGAGCCCTTAGTAATATGATGAGGCTCACTACCATGACCAATGAATTGCATGTTTAGACCAAATCAACCAAAACTGCTGGCTAACTTGAATATTGGCCAAGCCTTGCTAAGGGCTCCTGCAGTCCAGGATACTCTAACAGTGCTTTCCTAGTATGATATCATACCAGGATTATTGGACAGCTATGCCACACTCCTGACCCCAGTTTCACATTTTGCTACACCATGTGTTTAGGTTCTGCGTGTATCGAATGGGCCTAGAGAACTGGGACTGCCGCATATATGTTGCTGGATCTCTTCTAATTTTTTTTTATCTTTTTTTTCCCGCATGGTCCCCAGCTTGGATGTCAGGCTGTGTAACAATCTTATTGTTGAGCAGTAGTGCAACAGGTAACCACAATCTTCTCCTGAGTAAGTGAGTCTCGTATTTCGGCACAAAGGAGTAGGGAGGTACAATCTCTTGTGATAGTATGCAACTGGCTGGCTTGTCTTTTAGTGATTCGTCAAAGGATACTATCTTGTCAGAGAGTAAGATGGGCGTATTGTGGTGCTTTGATAGAACTATAACAATAGTTCTATCTGTGGGCGACCAGTCGGGGAGACTATCACAATAGTCTCCTAGTTCTTTTGGACTGTAGGCACTCCTAGAAGAGGAGCATGTGTAAAGAGAGAAAGAAGAATCATATTTCAACATAAGTATAGAAAAGTACTTAGATGGGTGTGGGAAGATCCTATCTCTTGGTCGGAACCAAGTTCCATATATAGGCATCTTTCCACAACCTTAACCCTGATGACTCATGACCTCGCATAACATATCCTCTATCACTCATCATGTGTCATAGTATGAAATCCATCAGCTGACTTGTCTGAGTCAACAGCACAACATTCTTTAACAAATCAAAATCCATAAACCAAGTCATGTGCTCCAATGAGTCACACGTGTGAAACCCATGACTCATAATCTCTGTCATGTGGGAAAGTCATTACTTCATAGGATGTCACAATCGTGAGTCATGAAACCATCAACCAATTATAATATTAAGATAACTCACAAGTGTGCAGCCATGTGAGAACTATGAGTCAAATGACATCACAGTGTAAACCAACATATCATATGACTAATAAGTATTAGTCATATGGAATCTGGGTTGCTTATTCACTGTTTCTGATAGTGTATCACTTTCTTCAAGTGACAAAAAAAAGAACCTAGGGTTCTCCTACTACCCTGAGTACCTGTGCGACACCTAAACAGAGTGACAGACGATGATTTCAGCTCACTACTATCTCATTGAATAGTGGATAGTATACTCAGAGAAGTCAATATTACCAAATGGCTAGCCAAATCATGACCTAGACTCAAACTTGAGCATTTTGCTAAGAGATTGAGATGGGTACCAGTGCATAAGGATTGGACAGTTGTGGATTTCAAAAGACTTATTTGGAGTCGTGAGTGTAGTGTAGCGAAATCTAAGGATTCAGGGCAGCAAGAGATTTTCAGAGAGCCAGGAGAGAAGTGGCTGCCTGAGTGTATTCATTCAAAAGAGAAGGATAAGAGAATTTCTCTTATGGTTTGGTGGTGCTTCTGGGGTAAGAAAAGGGGTCCTTTGATTCCAATAATACAAAATATCAATAAGACCAGGTACGTTAGACTTTTAAGAAGATATCTTTTTCCTGTCAATAATCCAATGATCTTCTTGGGTATTCAAGTTGAAGATATTCACTTTGAGGAAGATAATGCTCCTGTTTACAAGGCATATAGTGTTATAGATTGGTTTGGGAGAAATTTTATTGAGGTTGAGAAGCACTCCTCATATTCCGCTGATTTGAATCCTATTGAACATGCATAAGCTCCTCTTAAAAAGCAATTACACTAGCAGTATTCAAGGATTAGAGATTCCCCATGAGAAAAAGAGGCTGTGAAGAGAAGGCTTGCACAGGTATTATTCCTATTTTGGGAGAAAATTGCTGAGGAGGTTTTGATGAAGTTGTGGACATCAATGCCTGATAGGGTAGATGCAGTTTGGGAAGCAAGGGGGGGTCATACAAAGTATTAGCTAGTATTTTGTGTCTATTTCTACAATTGGAAATGATTTATTATTGGGAGATTGTTGATGATTGGGGTGATCGTTGACTTGAATGATGGTAGACTTGGGTGACGGTTGAGTCCAGCACGAAAGCCAACTCACAGCTCAACATGGCCCAATGGCTATAAAAACAGGTCTCAGCTCACCAACACTTATGACGAGTCACTATGGTATGTACTAGTATGAAGAAAAGGAATAATTCGTACATGCGTTAAACGACTGAGTGATGACTGCACTCAAGAGACACTAGAGGACATTGGGAGGTGCCCAGCTGGCGCAGGGTTCACGCAGGAAGACTAGGAGTAGGAGTATGATAATGCTGACAACTTCAGGAAAGAGCTGGCAAATTGAAAGCATCAGTGCGCTGGGATATGAAGAACATGAGAGACATAATGTCTGGATCCCAGGGAGGGTTGCTGCACAAGTTGGGATGCAAATACTGGCCAGCAGGCATTGGGGATGGACTCAGGATGCATTGAAAGCATATGGGCGATGGAACTAAACTCAGGACACACAGGATCCACTGGAGGTAGTAACAAGGTCACAAGCATCAGCACCTGCTGTCAGCACATCACGGGCATATGTTTTTTTGCTGATGTTTGTGGTAACAACTGTTCTATTCCTTTATATACATAGAGACATTTTCTCACGATTTCACAAGAGAAGCACAACCATTGATTATGCAAATTCAAAAGGTTAACCTGCTGTAACAATCCTATTGTTTACCCTTTGTGTAACAGGCAACAACAGGTGTCTCGTGTGGACACAAGTCGCGTTTTCTTGTACCAAGGAGTAGGTGAGTATTATCCCTTCAGATAGTACGGAAGAGGCTTGCTTGTCCTTGAATAATCGGTCGAAGGATACTACCTCTTCAGATAGTAAGATGGGTGGATTGTTGTGCTTGATAGAACTATCACAATAGTCCTATGTTCGGGCAACCTGTCGCTGAGACTATCACAATAGTCCCCGGGTTGTGTCTTGGAGTGTAGGCTTTCGTAGAGGAGGAAGGTATGTAAACCAAGTAAAGCGTAATCGTGTTTGTAATATCTTAAGTATAGAAAAGTCCTTGGTTAGTTGCGTGAAGATCGTATCTCTTGGTCCTTTTTTTATTTTACTTTTTTTGTAATCATGGGTTTATTGTTTTAGGTACAAAAAGCTGCATGCAGCGCGAGCTATAGAGAAAACAAAACCTATAAATCCAAACAGGTCCAACCGTCGGCTTCACGTCTTCATGGGAAAAAAGTGAAAACCCCCCGAAACGATAGAAAAAGCCCCTCTTGTCTAAGGAAACAATTCATAGAAATGTAGAGGAGAGAGACCTAAAACCCTTTTGAAGGCCTACCAAAACAAACGAAGGTTTCCTGAAGGCCCAACTGGGGCTTGGGAGCGAGGGTTGTGAGACTGGGAGATGAGAAAACCACGGAAGCTGTTGGCCGACAACTGAGCATTAACGTACTGTTGCGCCGGTAGGTTACATCGATCTGGGGTGTTGGCGACAGTCACAGCGACAGTGCAATACCACGGCTGGGAGTACCCCAGGAGTCCAACAATTGGGGAGGGTAGAGAGGCAGTAAGGTGGCAGCTATTGTAGCAGTAACGGTGTAAGCGGACAAGACGGGGAGGTGGGGAGAGAAAGGATCCAGAGAGGGCTAGCCACAACTGACAAACGGGCCATAGCAAGGGGTTTTGAAACGACTACGAAACCGAGGCGGGACCGAGATGTTACTAACTGAGGCTTTCCCCATCAGAGGTACAAGACTAGCCAGCTGATGCCTACGGCGACCGAGAGTCTGACACCGTAACGCTGACCGTGTGCGAAATGAGAAGCTTTCCGACAGTGCAAACACTAAGGGAGATGCAAAACGCATGCAGAGTAAGGGGGAGAACTACACTCCATGAGAGGGTGTCAACGGCGAATGAGAACAAGAAACCCAAGGGGGGGAGGCCAACAGGCCTCTGAAGAGGGGGGAAGGTGAGATAATGTCGACTCCTAGACAATAGCCATCGTGGCGGAAGAGAGGTGGGTGGGGAAAAGTGACGATGATTTCCTGTGGTTTTAAGAGTCCTATCTCTTTGTCCTTTGTTTTTTTTTTTTTTTTTTTTAATCAAATCGTTATTATGTTTAAAGGTACAAAAGACTGATGCAGCGCTAGCTATGGAGATAAAAAACCTATAAGCAAACGTCATCCCGCCGCTTCACCTCGTCATAGGAAAAATCCAACCCCACGAGACCATAGAAGAAACTTACCCCGCCTAGCACCTAAGACTCGCACCTCAGACACGTAGGGAAACAACTCATAGAAATGTACAGGAGAGAGACCTAAACCCTTCAGCAGGCCCCCAGGTAACACTAAGAAAAGAATCAAAGAAATGTCTAGATACAACTACTATTGCCAATATGCCAAATCCAAGAACCCGTACGGTGAAATCCGGTTGGGGCGGCGGCTCAACGGTCGGGAGTGACCGGAAGGTGGCAACGCGTTGGCGTTTAGGAGAGACCAAGGAGGCAGTGCAATACCATGATCAACCGTAACCTAAGCGAGGTTTGCGACCGTAGAGTAAATCGCAGGAGGGACAGAGGCAGGTGGGCGAGCGGAGCCACCGGGCAGAGGGGATGCCAGCCAACGACGATGAGCAGTAGGGTGCCAGCCGGAGGGGGGGGAGCAGTAGGGTGCCAGCCAGAGGGGGGGGAGCAGTAGGGTGCCAGCCAGAGGGGGGTGAGCAGTAGGGTGCCAGCCGGAGGAGGAGTTTTAGCAGTAAGGTGCCAGCTGATGGGGCAGTACGGTGCAAGCGGACAGAACCGGGAGGGGGGTAGAGGAAGGATCGCAAGCGGGCTAGCCACAACCGACTAACGGGCCAGAGCAAGGGCTTTTGGGACGACAGCGAAGCCGAGCGGGACCGTGATGTTACTAACCGAGGCTTTCCCGATCAGAGGTACAAGCCCAGCAGAACCGAAGCCTTACTTTGACCGAGAGTCCGGACGCCATATCGCCGACTGTGAACGAAGCGAGAAGCTTTCCGACCGTGCAAAATGCTAACCGAGGTGCAAAGCAAATGCGGGATAAGGGGGAGAACCGAACACGAAGAACGGGAACAAGAACCCCAAGGAGGGGGGGCATGCCTGCCCCAGGAGAGGAGGGAAGATGGCTTAATGTCAACCCCTAGGCAGTAGCCATGATGGGGGAAGAGAGGTGGGTGGGGGAAAGTGACGATGATTTCCCGTGGTGTTGAGATTTCAATCGCCGGAGGTGGAGGAGAGATGGTTCGTGTCTATCTCTTGGTCCTTTTTCTTTTTCTTTTTTTCTTTTTTTGTAATCATGCGTTATGTGTTTCTAGGTACAAAAAGCCTTATGCAGCGCTAGCTATGAAGAGAAAAAAACCTATAAATTCAATCCCACCGCCCGCTTCACCTCTTCATGGGAAAAATCAAACACTCCGAGTCCATAGGAAAAGTCTCCCCCGCCTAGCACCTAAGATAATATACCCCAGACACGTAAGGAAACAATACATAGAAACGTACAGGTAGAGAGACCAAAACCCTTCAGCAGACTCCCCAAAACAAAAGAAACGACCGCTGTTCTAAGGCCCTTTCGGGGCCTGGGGGAGAGGATAGATGATCGCCGACACCGGAAAACTGATAGGCTGAGGGCCCACCAAAAACCATGATATAGGGTCGGGCAGGTCATTACATCGTTCCCAAGTGTTGGACAAAGCCACAGAGGCAGTGCAATACCACGACTAGGCGTAACCGAGGAGAGGCCGAACGATCGGAGGGGGAGAAAGGCGAGCGGAGCCACAGAGCAGAGGGGATGCCAGCCAACGATGATGAGCAGTCGGGTGCCAGCCGGGGAGTAGCAGTAGGGTGCCAGCCGGTGGGGGGTGAGCAGTAGGGTGCCAGCTTATGGGGCAGTACGGTGCCAGCGGACGGAACCGGGAGGGGGGTAGAGGAAGGATCGCGAGCGGGCTAGCCACAACTGACTAACGGGCCATAGCAAGGGCTTTTGGGACGACAGCGAAACCGAGCGAGACCGTGATATTACTAACCGAAGCTTTCCCCATCAGAGGTACAAGCCCAGCAGAACCGAAGCCTTACTTGGACCGAGAGTCCGGACGCCGTATCGCCGACCGTGAACGAAGCGAGAAGCTTTCCGACCGTGCAAAATGCTAAGCGAGGTGCAAAGCAAGTGCGGGGTAAGGGGGAGAACCGAACTTCATGAGCGGGTGTCAACGATGAACGGGAACAAGAACCCCAAGGAGGGGAGGCAGGCGTGCCTCAGGAGAGGAGGGTAGATGGCTTAACGTCAACTCCGAGGCAGTAGCCATCGTGGAAGAAGAGAGGTGGTTGGGGGAGGGGGACGATGATTTCCCGTGGTGTTGAGATTTCAATCGCCGGAGGTGGAGGAGAGATGGTTCGTGGCCTATCTCTTGGTCCTTTTTTTTTTCTTTTTTTTTTTTTTTGTAATCAATTCGTTATTATGTTTAAAGGTACAAAAGACTCATGCAGCGTTAGCTATGGAGATAAAAAACCTATAAGCAAACGTCATCCCACCCGCTTCACCTCGTCATAGGAAAAATCAAACCCCCTGAGACCATAGAAGAAACCTCCCCCGCCTAGCACCTAAGACTCGCACCTCCGACACGTAGGGAAACAACTCATAGAAACGTACAGGAGAGAGACCCCAACCCTTCAGCAGGCCCTCAGGTAACACTAAGAAAAGAATCAAGGAAACGCCTAGATATAACTACTATTGCCAATATGCCAAACCAAAAGGCCCTGCGGCTAGTCGCCGTAAGGGGCAGGCCGGTTCACGGTCGGGACTGACCGGAGGGTGGCGACGCGTTGGCGTTTAGGAGAGACCAAGGAGGCAGTGCAATACCATGATCAACCGTAACCTAAGCGAGGTTTGCGACCGTAGAGTAAATCGCAGGAGGGAGAGAGGTAGGTGGGCGAGCGGAACCACCGGGCAGAGGGGACGCCAGGAAACGACGATGAGCAGAAGGGTGCCAGCCGGTGAGTAGCAGTAGGGTGCCAGCCGGTGAGTAGCAGTAGGGTGCCAGCCGGTGATGAGCAGTAGGGTGCCAGCCGGGGGAGGATGGTAGCAGTACGGTGCAAGCGGACAGAACCGGGAGGAGGAGAGAGGAAGGATCGCGAGCAAGCTAGCCGCAGCCGACAAACGGGCCATAGAAGGGCTGTTGGGACGACGACGAAACCGAGCGGGACCGTGATGTTACTAACCGAGGCTTTCCCCATCAGAGGTACAAGCCCAGCAAGCCGAGGCCTACTTCGACCGAGAGTCCGGCCCCGTAACGCCGACCGTGAACGAAGCGAGAATCTTTCCGACCGTGCAAAATGCTAAGCGAGGTGCAAAGCAAGTGCGGGGTAAGGGGGAGAACCGAACTTCATGAGCGGGTGGCAACGATGAACGGGAACAAGAACCCCAAGGAGGGGAGGCAGGCGTGCCCCAGGAGAGGAGGGAAGATGGCTTAACGTCAACCCCTAGGCAGAAGCCATCGTGGGGGAAGAGAGGTGGGTGGGGGAAAGTGACGATGATTTCTCGTGGTGTTGAGATTTCAATCGCTGGAGGTGTTGTTGCAATGGTTCGTGGCCTATCTCTTGGTCCTTTTTTTTTTCTTTTTTTTTTTTGTAATCATGCGTGATTTGTTTTAAGGTACAAACAGCCTCATGCAGCGCTAGCTATGGAGAGAAAAAAACCTATAAATCAAACGTCTTCCCGCCCGCTTCACCTCGTCATAGGAAAAATCAAACCCCCTCGAGACCATAGAAGAAACCTCCCCGCCTAGCACCTAAGACTCGCACCTCAGACACGTAGGGAAACAACTCATAGAAACGTACAGGAGAGAGACCCAAACCCTTCAGCAGGCCCCCAGGTAACACTAAGAAAAGAATCAACGAAACGCCTAGATATAACTACTATTGCCAATATGCCTAACCAAAAGGCCCCGCGGCTAGTCGCCGTAAGGGGCAGGCCGGTTCACGGTCGGGACTGACCGGAGGGTGGCGACGCGTCGGCGTTTAGGAGAGACCAAGGAGGCAGTGCAATACCATGATCAACCGTAACCTAAGCGAGGTTTGCGACCGTAGAGTAAATCGCAGGAGGGAGAGAGGCAGGTGGGCGAGCGGAGCCACCGGGCAGAGGGGATGCCAGCCAACGATGATGAGCAGTAGGGTGCCAGCCGGTGAGTAGCAGTAGGGTGCCAGCCGGTGGGGAGCAGTAGGGTGCCAGCCGGGGAGGAGGGTTAGCAGTAAGGTGCCAGCTTATGGGGCAGGTACGGTGCCAGCGGACAGAACCGGGAGGGGGGTAGAGGAAGGATCGCGAACAGGCTAGCCACAACCGACAAACGGGCCATAGCAAGGGCTTTTGGGACGACGACGAGACCGGGACGAGACCGTGATGTTACTAACCGAGGCTTTCCCCACCAGAGGTACAAGCCCAGCAAGCCGGGGCCTACTTTGACCGAGAGTCCGACACCGTAACGCCGACCGTGAACGAAGCGAGAAGCTTTCCGACCGTGCAAAATGCTAAGCGAGGTGCAAAGCAAGTGCGGGGTAAGGGGGAGAACCGAACTTCATGAGCGGGTGTCAACGATGAACAGGAACAAGAACCCCAAGGAGGAGAGGCATGCGTGCCCCAGGAGAGGAGGGGAGATGGCTTAACGTCAACCCCTAGGCAGAAGCCATGATGGGGGAAGAGAGGTGGGTGGGGGAAAGTGACGATGATTTCCCGTGGTGTTGAGATTTCAATCGCCGGAGGTGGAGGAGAGATGGTTCGTGTCCTATCTCTTGGTCGTTTTTTTCTTTTTTTCTTTTTTTTTTTTTTAATCAAATCGTTATTATGTTTAAAGGTACAAAAGACTCATGCAGCGCTAGCTATGGAGATAAAAAACCTATAAGCAAACGTCATCCCGCCCGCTTCACCTCGTCATAGGAAAAATCAAACCCCCCGAGACCATAGAAGAAACTTCCCCGCCTAGCACCTAAGACTCGCACCTCAGACACGTAGGGAAACAACTCATAGAAACGTACAGGAGAGAGACCCAAACCCTTCAGCAGGCCCCCAGGTAACACTAAGAAAAGAATCAAAGAAACGCCTAGATATAACTACTATTGCCAATATGCCTAGCGAAAAGGCCCCGCGGCTAGTCGCCGTAAGGGGCAGGCCGGTTCACGGTCGGGACTGACCAGAGGGTGGCGACGCGTCGGCGTTTAGGAGAGACCAAGGAGGCAGTGCAATACCATGATCAACCGTAACCTAAGCGAGGTTTGCGACCGTATAGCAAGTCGCAGGAGGGAGAGAGGCAGGTGGGCGAGCGGGGCCACCGGGCAGAGGGGATGCCAGCCAACGATGATGAGCAGTAGGGTGCCAGCCGGTGAGTAGCAGTAGGGTGCCAGCCGGTGGGGGGCAGTAGGGTGCCAGCCGGGGAGGAGGATTAGCAGTAAGGTGCCAGCTTATGGGGCAGTACGGTGCCAGCGGACGGAACCGGGAGGGGGGTGGAGGAAGGATTGCGAACGGGCTAGCCACAACCGACTAAAGGGCCATAGCAAGGGCTTTTGTGGCGACAGCGAGACCGAGCGGGACCGTGATGTTACTAACCGAAGCTTTCCCCATCAGAGGTACAAGCCCAGCAGAACCGAAGCCTTACTTCGACCGAGAGTCCGGACGCCATACCGCCGACCGTGAACGAAGCGAGAAGCTTTCCGAC
>Ga0307517_10001711_pt1 | contig 36209 bp, 27 predicted proteins | sample 23_EM_MG_FD_194515 | JGI IMG/M metagenome (GOLD analysis project Ga0307517, IMG submission 194515) | Populus trichocarpa ectomycorrhiza microbial communities from riparian zone in the Pacific Northwest, United States - 23_EM | ecosystem: Host-associated > Plants > Roots > Unclassified | place...
TAGCAATATGTCGTCAGAGTCAGATGTCGGACCATCTCCCGACTCCGAGTCGAATTTGAAGGAACAGTATTCATCGAAAGGTAAAAACTCGGGTGTATCGCGGCCACTGCTAGGGTGACGGGAAATCATGATGTCGTCTGGATTGTGAACACGGTCTGGCCCAACATTGGCGTTGGGTATCGTGAAACGAAGAGGATCCAGGTTACTGATAGGTTCATGACGATTCAGAGGTCCAAATTCTGCAGGTTCATCGTTATCCGAATTTTCTGGTTCCCCAAGATCAGGATCTGCTCCCATTTGAAAGGCATTGAAACTGTAGTTGCTTTCGTTGTCCCACTCTGTCCATAACCGTAAATGGCGCAATGAATGGCATGTCAATGTTATAGTTAATTTCTAGTGATTAAGACGTACCTTGCTCTGCGCTGGGACCTGGGACAAGGCCTGTTTGATCCCGGACATTTGAATTCTCAGGTGGCTCGTTGATTGCCTCTGGATCTTCTCTCAAAATCAGGTTCAGGGCAACTGCAATGCCAAGGGCCTCTAGAACAGCATCAGATTCTATTCGTAAATGAGGCATGAGTAATTTATCATCTTAGACTATTGTAATATGTGGGAGATAAACATACCCGCACGGTTTTCGCGCTGCAGAACCTGTTGGAGCGCAATTGCCTGGGGATTCGGAGTGGAGGCTGAAGACACAGGACGGGATTTGCAGGATTTCTCATGGCTGCCAATCCCTTGCTTTCTAAAGATTTTTTGGCAGTAGCGGCATTGACGTTGGCTAGGATGAAGCTGTTCAGACATTGCAGTGGGTTGTGTTTATGAAATTTTGAGGAGAGGATAGACGGCTTTTAAGAAGTCATGAATAGCCAAATAGGTCGTATGTCGAGCTCGTTACAGGAGCCGTACATGGAGCCCAAGGTATATAGCAGGAGATCGTCACCAACGCGACTGACAGTTAGGACAGCAACTCATTTTTATCTGTATGATCCAGCGCTGGATGCACCCTGTAATATTCATACCCGCTTGATGATAGAACAATGATATGTGATCTATCTATCAACTGTATGTTTGTAAACTGGATACGCATCAAAAATTTCGACACTGGGTAGATATTAGGGCAAGAATATGGAAACGATCTATCAATTTGACGCTGGGTCGAGTTCGTATCATATCAAGACTGTCAGTCTAAATTTATTCTAATAATGTAAACTATCTAAGAATCCAGTAACACTCAACGTGACCAGGGGTATCTTAGATGCAGTATGAGTTTAATTTTAACGTGTAGCCAGTCCGGAATGCACGAACACAGCCACTGAATTATCATGCGTCGCAATGGGCACCTATTCTCTGAATCAATTCAGCGGCGATGCGGGCACGTGACCACAAGACTTCACCGATCTTAGGCTCTGTACGCTCCTGCTATACCGCCATCAATTCCTACTCACACATCGCTTCTCACCTCAATTATGAACCGCATCGCCCTCACCTGCGCTATACTCGTGTTCTCAAATATACTCATGTTCTCAAAAGGTAAGTCGTTCATCGCCTAAATTTTGAAGTTCGTTGACAGTATGTTGAGTTTTCGTAGGTCTTTTGAAGATGTTTCTGCGCCGTGTACTTCCAAAAATATGTGCGTGGGCCGGAGGTACGATGCCATTTCAACTCAGTAGATTCGGGCTATCGCTTACATTTCCAATTCTTTAGTACCCCTCGAAAAGAAAATCTTCGTCAGTGGAGGGACGTTTAATAAGGTTGAAGGAAATGTCTACCTGCTGAGGACCGCATATAACGGTAAGTTGTTCGGCGATCTATTAACGGTGCCGTTTAACACTATTTTCTAGGCGCAAATATAACCCAAATATAACCCCTGGACCTGCAGCCTGGACCCGACACAAAGCGGGAAATGTCATTGTGAGCGGCGGCGTACACTGGGACGTTCGGGGAAGTGTATATTGTGACTGTAGTGCTGAAGGTAACGTCCTCATCTACAATCTATGTCTTGTTGTAAACTCAACATCTGTTCTTTTCATCTGCTTGCGTCTATTTCCTGAATTTCACTTCACACTCAATCTAAATCTACTGTACCATACAATGAACGTAGTTACGTAATGAATATATTATTTTGAATTAAAACCAGGCAATCGCAATGTTGCCGGGACCGAAAACATGGTGTGAAAACAGTGGGGGATTCTATTTAGAGTTTAGTTAGCTTTCAGTCAATGTTTGGTGGCTGTTTGCAGCTTAGGGCGTTGGGATTCTGTTTGACAATAAGAAGCCAGAATATATATTCATGTTTTCGTATTTACAAGGGCTATTGAATGGTGTCGTTGTAAACTGTCTCCAATGAATTTGAGCTCCAGGATCCTAGAATTACTGTGTTTTTCGAGGGTAATTTGATCTTATTATAAACAGCGGCAAATAGCACGCACGCAATCTTGACCCGCGTTTCTGATGACCTATTGACGGGAGGATGGCCAAGGTGCACCATTAGGCTCCTCTTAATAATCACTATCAAGCTGTTTCAATTTCAAAAGTCTCCAATGTTTTTTTATATCAAAATGGCACGCCTAAACTACTATATGTTACATTGCGTGAATCTAAGCGGCTATTAATACCCTGATCTGATCTGATCTACATGGGCCCTGATCAGGAAGCCGAACCGGATCAGGGAAAAATCACCACCTGATTATGAGAAAATGATACATAATCAGGGTTCAACCTGATTAGGCAGTTGTGAAGTTTCCGACAGAGGAGGGATTATCTGTCGCAGCCTACCTTGGGCCATGACGGCTTTGCTACCTGCATAATTATGATAACCACCGACCGTTGGCGAAATTGGGGGGCTCAGGAGAAGGAACGTATTTACGATAACGAAACGACGTGACGATGAAGGCAGAAGAAGCGGGAGACCAACTTTCCAATATTTATTGGATATACAATCGATATAGATGCGTAGTTATCACAATTGCAAAAAGTAGATGTTGTTACAAGGTTCTAAGAGTATCAATGGATTAGAGAATCGCTAAAAAAAATTGCCATTGAACTTACGAGAAATATCAGTATACGTTCCCAAGAACGGCCTTCAACTTCTCTAACACCATTCCTTCTCCTTCTCCTCCGCGTTCCCTTGCCTCCATCGCCAATCCAACCAACTCCCACAAAGGCGGCGCCAAAGTTGTGAAACTGCCCACGCTCCCCTCCAAGCGTATTCGGTGTTTGTCGAATCCGTAAACACTGGTCTCTGTATACTCCTCCTCGTATTTCTCTCTTGGAATAGGTGGAAGATTTCCCCCGGCGTACAATATCCTATCGATGGGTCGACCAGTGCGTTCGTGTTGGACGCGCCACTGGTTCCGGAAGCCATTTGTGTTGGGAAGATTGTTGACCGACCGCGCAAGTTCCATAATCCCCTCGAAATCGTGCTCCTTCATGATCCTAACGCCTCCCTTCGAATCGACGATCACTCTATCGGAGAAAATAGCGAAGTCAATTCCTTGGTGTTCAACTTGCGAGTTGCGGAGAACGACGAGCTCGAGCGCCGAACGGATGGGGGTGAATGTCTTGGGGTTGGGATGGGGGTCCGCACGCTGGAGATAACCAGAGTAGATTGACGACCACGTTGGTTCAGACATGGGAAGAAGTGGGGAACTGCCGGTGGTGAACTTGAGGAGCTGGTAGCAAAAGATCACGACGACGGTTACAATGACGCAGATCAAAAATGGGCGCAGCATGGGTGGGGAACGTCACGAAGCAGAGCATATATATAGAAGGAGATCCACCTGATAGCCTAACCCATTGCAGAAATTTACGGAGCCGAACAAGGAATATTTGGCAATGGGAGCCAAGCCAAATACATAATTACTTAAGTCACATGTTCAAGATCGATCCTAAGCCGTAAATGACTCTAAACCGCTGTCAGCGGGCATTCGCACATGTATCTTCCATTCGACCTCGCTGACCATCGTGGGCTACTCTTCCACATTCAAGTTGTATATCCGACAGTAGGCCGAACTATTCTTGATAACGGCTGAATCCCCCGCTCACTTCTATTCTTTATTTTTAAAACTGGCTCAAAACTGGCTTCGATCCACGGGCTCGAAATTCGTGTTGAATTTCCTTGGGAATCCATTCCACTTGCCGGAGAGAATGTGCAGCGCAACTACATAGACTTTATTCAACGCTATTGACATTCTTGTAAAACTTTCTGGGATATCTGCTTCTTTGAAATGTGCTGTAAATGTGACCAAAAGCCGCCTCAGATTTTCCCATTCCAAGAGGTTAAAGCATGTTCGCAGAGTCTGTTCTCGCTGCTTTCACCACTGTTGCGGTTTCCGTCTCGGCGACCTCGTCACTTTCGGTCAAAGTCACGGGTTTCTCTCTGTACTTTTCCAGGTCCGTCAATACCGTGGAACACCTCAAAATTGCTGCTACCGTTACCAACACTGAGGATGAAACCCTGGAGGTTTTGTGTCAAAATCAACCTTCCTGCAGATCGCCTGCACAGTCTAAGAGACCCCTGCAAAACGCGGACTCCGGGTGTCCCAAATATTTTGCGGTGAATAACCCATTTTGCTTGATATTTTTCGCCGATCGTCAGTTGACAATTATTAAATTTCGAACCAAAAGGTTGTAATACGCAAGAAATGTTGTGTGGAATTCTTGGGTACATTTTAGTGTGCCCCGGGAAATCGAGGATTGAAAATAGTCACAGAAAAAATCGTTCCCAGTAAATAAAATACAAGCGCTGTATGAGCTTGTTAGCCTGATACAACGACAGCCTCAACTGACTGCGTCTATACATTCACGGTATCCATAAACTCGTCTATTGCAATAGGTTCAGACACTTCGCTCGTCCTTTTACTTTCATGTTAAATCCAAATAATGACTCCCTGTACTTGCCCTGTACATAGCGCAACGCTCCTTCGATACGGACGATACTGGCTCGCCTCTGGTCGGGGTTAAACGGCTCCAACATACATGGCACTCGTCATGTAGCGGGCATAATTTAAAAGGGCGCATGGGGAATTAGGGGGTGAATCTTAGACCCGGAACAACCGCTGAGATGGGGCGAACAAACGGGAAAAAAAAACGAAACGAAGACGGTCTCAAGAATGAAGTCATGTTGAGCACCAGGTCTACACTTGGGTGCGGGTCGGAGAACCGTAATAACCTCCCGGTGTCGGTTTCGAGGTGATCCTGAACATGTAAGCCAACGTCCCGAAGATAACGAAAATGTATAGTGCCCCTGAGAACCAAACGCGATTATGATCAGCCAAAGCACGTCTTGCAAAATAGGACGGGGGGGGGAGACATATAGATTTAAATGGACGGGAGAAAACTTACAAAGTGACCAAGAAATGCCCTGCATCGTGACGATGCGACTACACTCGTGTACATATGGCTGCCACTTCTCGGGAAATGAATCCACGGGGGCACCGCATGACGTCCCGCGGAAGGGTGTTGCTGTACGGAATATACCGGCTACGGTGCCAAAGAACACTGCGAGACACAGCGAGAAAAACACTAGCACTGTTAGGAAATTCCGGAACAAATGCAATACATTAATGAAACTTGTTTTCAAATAGAACGGAGGGTGCGTACTTCCGAGAGGGAGAAACAGGTGGAATAAGCAGACGAGGAGTGAGACGATGACGGCGACAAGCAGGAGCCCGAGCGCATTTTTATACTGCAAAGATGCATAGTTCTCAGCGAAGCGTCCGTATGTATGGATTTGCTCTGAGACGAGGCCGAGGTTGACACAGGCTGGGAGTAAGAACAATCAATGATACTAAACGCATTTAAAACGCTGACGAAACATACTGAGACAAAATATTAAGGTAAATGTCGATAAGTAGAGTATACTCCTCACGGAGGGGACGAATGGTCGATTGTCTGGTTCCGAATTTTCTAGCGCAGTCGAAAGTTGTCAGATGAAACTCGGTAATTGACTGAGATGTATACGCACTCTTAGGGTTGGCCATTATGAAGATAGGCTGGGACTCTAGGGAAGGAAAAGGACGTCGAAAATTTTGCAGGTCAGCTTTATATCATGAGCGTTTGGGGTAAGTATGTATCCGATATGACTTAAATATGTCTCCGTCAGTTTGAGCGATTCCGGCCGACTCCGACGGGTGTTTCGTTTTGCCTGACATTATGAGACATAAGTAAATGTTTCCAAATGTTGTTCAAAATCCTCTAATTCTTCCCTGGACCGATAGGTTATTACAAATGGGTAAAAATGTAACAAAAATACTTACCATAAGCACTACGCCAAGGGCGGATTTTCGAGAATCTGAACGCTTACATGATTGACAATGTTCCCTAAGTAAAATCGCACGTCGGGTGTGGGTGTTTCTGGGAGGTTTTGGGATGGTCATCCGAATGAACCATGAGCATGTAGGGATTTCGTTTACGCTTTCAGCGGTCGACGGGATTGCTAATTCTTGATCGTCCGGCGGCAAAAACAACTTGGCCTTTCGGGAGCATTCGGGCTTCTACAGCCATGTGCGCTTGCTGGCTCGGTAGCTTTTCCGTTTTGGCACTTGATTTCTGGATCTACATTTAGGTCAGGGAAGTGTCGTAAGCCTATTAGCGTGTATGGGAAACGAATTACGATGTTCAAAGTCCTTGTGGGATGTGGGAGAGAATACACGGCGGCGAGAAAATGGAAAGAGAAACCCCACTTACGAGATGCATGGGTGTCGATGGATCACATCGGATGGACAATGATCAAATCCAAGCGAGAACTTCCGGTACGGGGACGAGGTTCTGAATGTACCTTTGAGAAACAACCATAGCTTTGTTTCCGGAACAAATTTCTTGCTGGAGTTCATGCAAATCGTTATAGGGCGTTGGCAAGACTTCGGCACTTCCAGGATAGGTCGGGTCAACCCTAAAGGAGACTTTCTGGGGTCTTCAATGAAGCAGGTATTTGGGAGATCGATCAATGAACATCGTCAACCACTTGACAATAACATGCCTTCGAAATCTCGGCACATCACACGACCATACTTCGCATCGGTGTACGGGCCAAAGTCCGTATTGGACGCGCCTTGGCGGGCGGGCGTTGGGCGGTCTGCACAATGTGAATAACGCAATAGTCTCCCTTGGCAAGGATCGAGTTAGTACTGTACTTCATGAAACATCGAGGTTCGGTTTGTTTGGGGATATGATAACGCTAGGACTTGGAATTATATTGTTTTAAGGACATGTGTAGATTTCTCCGGCGCGATGGATACGGTTTCCGTCGGAGGTCACGTTTCGGATCACTGAAAAACATAACAAAGGAAAACATGGAGCCGACTTTGCTCCGTCAACGTTACTCTGGCCAGCAAGCACTTTTTTGGTTCATTCGCAGTATCTCCAACAAGAACGCACACCTAGGCGGCTGGGCTGTCATTTAATTTTAATCGTTTTCGGGTCGTTCCCTGCTTGTCAAAACGCATTTCACTCTTTTGCACACGTGCCCTGCTCGGCTACACGCTCCTTTTCTTAACTCCACCACCATGTGAGTACCTTCTGTTCTCCGTTTCGCGTTTCTAACGAGTTATGCCTCAAGGCAGGTTTAAATCTTACGAATACAACTCGACTAGTAAATAACATCCCGTCAGAGTTTGTTCATTGTATGTCTTTTTTTTTGACTCGACGGCGTTCTTTTCCTCATGCCCGTGTTCCAGAATGGCTCACAACGTAGCGTCATCCTCGTCGCCCTTTACGACCAATTTTTACGAGTCCACATGCTCACGCAGTCCTTCGTACCGCACCCACCTGCAATCCTCATTGGCAGCCGATGGTGAAAAGTCAATCAACGCGCGCACTCGCTGTCCCCCACAAGCAGCTGTCGTCCACGGTAACATGGAATCCCCGTTCTCCTCCTCGACATCCCTAACTCGACTACACTGTGATGACAAGGGTAAAGAGGAACTTGATCGTTGTCGAACGGTTTCTACTGGGAGTTCTAGAGAGGGCCATGGAAGGAGGGCTGTGACAAAAAAACCTGAAGCCCCTGGAGGAGGAACCCTGGAACGCCTAACTCCTCGTGCCTCTCCTCATGCCCCTTCGCTTCCCACGCAATTCGCTGTTGGGTCCATTCCCACACAATCGATAACATCGGCGTCTAGCAGCCCCACTTCAAGTACGAGACCGACTCACTTGGCCTCGCCCGCTATCGACAGCCCACTTTCTGCATCGCCATCTGGATCTTCGTTTCCTACCCGGAGACCATCTCTTGCGTCACCGCTCCCACCAACCCCCATCGTCCCATCCACCCCTTTCCCGAAAGCAGCGTTTCATCCTACCGCTCCTGCCCCATTAAACCTATCATCATCATCGTTGCCTTCGCCAACGCAAATCCGTCATCCCCATCATCACCCAACTGCATCCGGTTCTCTTTCGTCACCGCAGCCTTCCCCACCTCAGTACCCGAAAAATTCGATAGCGACGACGACGACACCACCTGTGACAGCCTCCGCTCAGACACAGGGGCAGGGATGGTCTCATCCACAGTATATCTACGTACCGCGGCCCAGCACAGGGGGATCTACGTTGCCTGACTCACCTTCGACACGTGCTATGATGAAGCGGCTTCTCGCCAAGCCTGCGCCGATTTCGTCCAGTCATTTTAGTGCGACGAGTGGAAGCGAGTCGGAGGCTGTCAGTTCGCGTTCGCACACTCATATTCGGAGAAACGACGCGTCGTCGGTTTCGCCTCCCAGAAGGGGCGCAATGAGCGACGGAGAAGAGAAATTTCGCGACCGCGAGAAGATCTTCGTTGGAGATGGCGCGGCGGGTCTTGAGTTTGATATGAATGTGGAGGTTTTGGACCAGAATATCGTCTCGATGGGGCAATGGGTTGGAACACAGTCAGATCAGTATTTCGAGAGTGTTTTGTCGCCTGTGCCGTCGCCGGCAGGGCCAAAAGAGAAAGAGAAAGGGAAGGAGAAGGAGAAGGAGAAAAGACCCCGGAACGTCCTCCGTCGACGACCCAGCGCGAACAAATCGGCGAGTCATGCGCAATCGCCACAACCACAGCCGGCATCACCGCCCTCGACCAGCGCGTCCGGAGCACAGCAACCCACCATCCCTCCGCAGGCTCCATTCTCACCGCTCACTATGTCGTCATTTTTCGATACTTCTCACGAGCAGAACACCGTACAGCCACAAAGCTCTGCGAAACCCCACGCTTTGGAGCAAAGTTCTCACTCTCACCACCACCAGGAACTGAATACAACGTCCACGTCGCTGCGTCGTCAAATCTCGGCGTCAGCCGCGATGCCACACTCCACCGCGCGTGGCAGCGGTAATAAGACGACGCAACTCGAGCATCCAAATGCTACCGTCCCACAATCCCTCTCGCCTGGAAGGACGGCGATACACTCCTCCTCGTTACATCCGCCCCTTCCCTATGCGTCTTCAAGGTCGACTGGGGGAAGCTCGCGCGGAAGTTCTCCAGCGCGGAGTCCTATCGTCAGTACCCTGGGTCCGGGCACGCCAAGCCCAACGAAGACGACCGAGGCTCTGCGGAGGCCGCCTAGCCCACATGTGGCTTCCTCATCCGGACGAGTGCGAGAGTGGAGTGGAGAGTCGCTGAGAGCTGGTGATAAGGAGAAGGAGAAGGGAAAGGTTCCGGCGGTTACGCCTGCTGCGTCCTTGATTGAGGCGTATAAACGGCTGGAAAGGGAGCGGGAGGAGCAGAGGATAGCGACTGAGAGGATGAAGGAGAGGCAGTTCCAGCTTTTGAAGGAGGAGAGGGGTTCGAACGATTCGAAGGAGGGTGGCGGGTCAACGCCTACTACGGGGACAAATACACCTACGCCTCTGAATAAGGTGTTTTTGCACGGTGGTGAGGCGAGATCGAAAAGTACACCGTCGAGCCGCCGAAATAGCTTGTCGACGCCTGTCATGTCGATCTTCGGTGATGGAATCAACGTTGGCGATCAGAAGAGAAGCAATCCCAGTGCCGAGAAGGTGATCGACGGTGTTGAACTAGAAAGGAAGATTGGAAGTGGAAGTGGGAGTGGCAGCGGAAGCATCGGCTCGTTGAGCGCCGGATCTCACAATATCGACCATGATCGACCCGCCGTCGTCGTTGCTCGAAGAAGCGAGCAGGTTCATTCACGGGGCGGTGCTGGGAAAAGGCTCGATGCTATTGGTGCAGATACTGCTGTTTCTAGTGCCTCTAGCACGCCTAAGATGGAGGACACGACGAGCCCATTGAAGCCACCCAAGCCCATCTCCTCGGGGCCACCCGTTGTACGCAGAGGGTTGGAGGACATCAGCATCAAACCCGCTCCACGCCCTCCTCTCCAAACGTCCAGTGACGGCGAGGAAATTGTTACTCCCTACTACACCGTTTTTGGCAGCGCATCAGGTCGTATCGTCGCTGTTGGCAGTCCAGATGACTCTAAGTGGAATACGTACAACCAAGGGTATTGGGATTCGACCATTCTCGGGCGGACTGCCGTTTCCACGGGGTTTTCTGACGTGGACAAGGGGAAAGCGAAGGAGAGCTTGGGGCGGTCGTTGTCGCGGAAGGTGTCGGGTCGGTGGAAGAAACAGGGTAGTCTGGCTGTGGGTACGCTTGATCGCGAGGATGGTAGCCGCGAGGGGCGTCTACTCACGCGATCGAGCATGCAGGAGAGGAGGAAGGGAGGGAGTACTACGAGGAGGGATGAAAGCGAGGAAGAGAAGAGGATGCGGATGCGAAATCGAAGGTCATTAAGGCTATCTATCGACAAGTTCTCGGATGTTGTTGGGAAGGACTTCGACGAGCGGCTGGTGTTACCCCCAAGATTGGCGACTACCGGCGGTGGTTCTCCTGGTGTTAAATCCGATGGAGATGCCGACCATGGGACCAAGTTATCGAAGGCGAAAAAGGCGGATGGTGGAAGTCCTGCTGGATCCGGCGGGAATAGGTTTTGGAAGTTGATGAGGCGCATCAGTGTGGGTGGGCTGAGGGAAAAGTACCATGACGTCGAACCTCCTCCTCCTGTACCGGCTTTACCCAGGGACTTGCAACACCTCCATCCCTCGCGTTCGAACGACTCGGCACTCACGCATCAACGCAGTGAGACCCCTAAGAAGCCTGCCTCGGCATCTTCTTCTCCTTTATCTGGTACGCCTGTCGTACCAGTACCGCCCAAATTGCGCACTTTACCATCTTCCCCACCAGGACCCAACCACCCCCGTCCAAGCACTACGACGCGATCTTCTTCTCCTGTCTCTTCGGATGTAGCTTCGTCGAAATTCTTCCATCGTAACCATTCAGCACATTCATCAACGTCTTCCCTCGCTGAAGACAGTAATCCACCACCTCTTCCAAAACCTCCTCAGTTTGCTCAGCACATCATTGACCCAAGCGAGCTCGGTAAGGCTGCAGAAGAGGGTGCGAGATCACCTACGAGAACACAGCCACCTCGCAATATCCCGATTCCCAATCAGCGTATGGACGAAGATTGGTCAATAGTTCGGTCGCCTTCGGTCGAGTTACCTTCGTTACCCCTTCCCCCTCCTCGTCGCCCTGCTATCAACTTGAATTCTCTGGGAGGCAAAGTCGCCGAATTGGACCGACCTGAATCGCCAACCATTCCGTCTTTCTCGACTAATGACGCCGTGAATGCGTTTCCTTCTCGTAGGCTTTCTGCAACCCTCTCTGTGCGGTCGAGAAACTCTCCTAATTCGACCCATTCATCTCCTTTGACCACGATAGCGCAGTCGTCTTCATTGCCTACTTCTTTACCCCCACCTCCGCGTCTGCTCAGGAGCGCTCAACAACCGATCCCAGAGTTGGTGGCGCAGCAGCCGCCTATCGTCTTGATTGATGATATTCCCGCTGGCAGGAGGTCAGAATCCCATGCTCGTCTCCAGCATAATCGCCGCTCCTCTGGTGGGCTGAGTAGTACCTCGACCGCTCGCCCTATGCATCGTCGATCCACCTCTATTGGAGGTATATCCTCCAGGCATCAATCGATATCCCCACCCGGCAGTGCGATTGACACGATGTTTACGTTCCGCGAGCTGGATGATTCGGCGGGTCCGAGGAAATATGCTTTGACGGAGGCGGAGAAGGCCGAAAAATGGGATGATTTGATGGAGAGGAGTGAGCGTGCGGGCGGGACTCTTCATCTTGCGGGGGGTGCGAGAGTGTTGGCGTCTGATACACTGAAGTGAGGTTAGATAATTCATTCTTTTCGTTTTTGCTTTTATGCCCCGCGACGATCCATACAACTTTCTACATCATATACCCAGTTCATACAACTCATTATTTTTCTTTTTTTAATTACTTACACTGCGTGTTATGTACCTTCCTTCTCTTTGAAACTCCGCTAGGGTCTTTATCAATGTGAACGTGAAGAGGCGATAAAGCGATTTACTGATATTATCTTGGGAGTGTTATATTTGGATGACATACCTTCCTGACTGCGAAGCGAATAGATCCAAGTTGTCATATGTACAATCTTTTAAGCTCAAATTTGAGTCCATTTAGGACGCGTTGTTGTGGTTTGTGTACGCGTTTCGCACCACGTGGATCTTTACTCCACGTCAGAGTTTCTCGGGTTTCCTTCCCACTCGCCATTCTTACTCTCGTCAACAGCTCTTTTTCGTTATCTTATTCTCTTCAACAAAAAATGGGTTCGGCGCAAAGCTATATTATGTCTCCTGAGGGCGCTCTCACTGCCCTCGTCATGGCGGGTGCCATTGGCCTCGGGTATACCCAGTTCGGCGGATCCGCTACTCTACTCGATGGTACTGGTGCAACTCCAGGTGTTGGTGGAAAGAAAGACGCAGCTGAAACTGGGGAGACACCAGCAACGAAGAAAGGAAAGAAGAAGTCGAACAAGGCGGGTGCGGGCGAGGTCTCGGAAACAAGTTCCGTCACCAAATCCATGGAACCGCAAGTGATGGAAAAGGTCATTCCGGGTCAGTTCGACAGTCTCCCTGCGAGTGCTACACCGCAACCACCCCCAACCAAGAAGTCGAAGAAGAAGAAAGGAAAGGCGGCGGTGGCACGACCCCCTTCGGAACCCCCTTCGGAACTTGCGTCGGCGCCTGTGTCTTCGGCTATTGACTACCTCTCCGAATCCTCGATCAAGGAAGCGGGCAAAAAGGCCAAGAAACAGCAGCTGCAAGGTGGTCAACGACAACCCCCACCAATGCCGTCGTCGTCCGTAGTTACCCCTACGCCTTCCCAGCTAACGCGGCCTCTCCAGCAGTCAACGACCTCCATCGATACCGATGGATCTTGGACGCGTGTGGGACGGGGTAAGGGCAAGTCTGCTGGTGGCGCTAATCATTCTGCCGCTCCGACTTCGACAACGACCAGCGATGCTGGGATGACGACGACTTCTCCCACCGCGGATTCTTCGCCTGTTACAGGACTTTCTACGGCAGCGACATTGGACGAGGACAGAGGAGGAGAAGAAGCTTCCTTTCTGTTGAATGTGAACGAGCGAGAGCAAGATTCTGGTGACGCTAATCGCCGAACACTTGCTGAGAAATTGTTGCCGAAACCGAGAAAGACTGGCGTTGACGAGTTGAGTTTCCCGCGTTCTTTTTTTCATTTTCAAGCCCGTGTCGTTTGAAGCGTCCAACGTGTGTTCTGATGAGCGTTGCCTCATTCTTTGTCCTTTCCTTTTCCTTCGCACTGAATTTTAATGGCTGCTATATTAACCCAACCATTCATCTTCCTTCTAGCATGCTCGAAGTCTCGGACTATCCAAATTTGGCACGTGTCATACGTGTCCAACCGCTTCCCAACGAGAAGCCTGCTACCGGGTTCTCCTGGGGCGATTACGAAGACGTTGGAGAACATGACGCTGACGGTGAGGATGACGGATGGGGTGTGGTCACAAATAAACGATCCAGTATGTTATATATTTCCCATACAAGTCCGATACGCCATGTACCCATCACTGACATCCATCTCAATTTTATTAATAGAACGCAACTCGCCTTCGACCTCTTCCTCCCAACCCCACGCTCACAACAACGCAGCGCAAAAAGCGCCTGAGACGCTGACGAAGCGCCAGCGTCAGAATTTACAGAAGCGCGAGAAGGAGAAGGCGGCAAAGGCAGATGCAGAGGCAGAGCGGGTTGCTGCGCTGGGGAAACATAAACGGGAGGCGGAGAAGGCGAGAATGGTGGAGCAGGCTGGGAAGGCGAGTGGGAAAACTGCCAGTGGGGGCATGAAGGCGACTGTGGATGAACGGGGAAAGCTCGTTTGGGAATGAATGGTTAATGTGTGCATTCCATACAAAAGTGGGTAGTGATTAAGTGATAAGTCGATTAATTTGGATGCGATAAGATGGATGAATGGATGGGGGGCGTCTTTCGTTGGCAGGTACTCTATCGTCGTTATTTGAATATGTATTAATAAAAGTAGATAGCACCCGGCAACACATCTGATATGCAATGTCCAATGAATGAGATAGGTGATTATGATTCATGGAAATGGATGAACGAAGCTGACTGAGATTGGAAGGAAGCATACACAGGGCCCATGAAATCCGGAAATGAGGGGAAGAAATGATGGAAACGAGCGAGTGTAGTATGTATTATTCGAATTGTATGCGATATGGATTACGTATGCCATTGCGGACGAGATGGGTCAACAACATGCAAGATAACGATATTGTCAAAGAAGAGCTATATGATGGAATTGAGTGAGATTGAATTGAAGAGGGTCAGGTGTCGAGTCCAAACTAGTGACGAATAGTTGCTTTGCCTGTGGCAGAGTACCTAGTCGTTAAGTGCCGTCTCATCTCGAGAATAAACCACTCACAGGTAAAATGTCGGTATATTTCTCTACCAAAGGCGGTTTGCGAAAGAAAAAAAAGAGATCCGGGATGGACGGGGGAACAGAGCGAAAACACAGCAACAACAAAACGAGCAACGAGTTGACGGGATGGGAAGGTGAATGACGGCTCTGAGACTGAAACGAGGAGGAAGAAAATGCGTTTGCGATGCAGAACGATCAGGCGAATCGGGTCGCGGCGTTGCTCCCGGAAGGAGCATCTGCAACCACATGTAGGGGGAACACCATATTGAGTGTTTTCGGTCGGCGTATTGGGGTCGAATGTATTCCCAAGAAAGCACCAACATGGTTATCATCGGTCACGCCCACCACTACCGCCCCCGTGGTAAGTGCCCATCCGATCTCTGTCCTCCTCATGCACACCTGAACGCGCAGAAGGATCACCGACCCGCCGCGAGTGACCCGGCTGTTGGGTTTGATGGGTCTGATACGAAGACGAAGGCGATTGGGGTGGTGGTTGTCCTGAGCGCGTATCTAGATACATTGAATCCGAGGGCGGGGGCTGCTCGCTCGTCGTCGAAGAGGAGGGTTGTTGTAAGGAAGTCTCTTGCCGTAAGAATTCATGGGGCCTCCGAGTTCGTTGCGCAGACGCTCGCCCAGAATGAGCGTCTGCGCGCTGGAATTTTTTGGGTGACCATGATGGATTTGTGGTGAACCCGTTGATGCGTGCTCGGGCTGGTAAGGCGATGTGATCGCTGCGAGGGAGAATGAAGAACTTTTTGCGGATGGAGTCGTAGAGGATTGTGGCGGCGAGCTCTCGAGTTGATGAACGCCGCGCGGTAAGGAAGAGGGGTGGTGGAGCGAGGACATAACCGGTGAGGTCGTTGGAAGGCCCGAGAGAGGTTGACGAGCTGGGGATTGAGGTACTACTTCTGGCTTCATGTATCGGCTGGATGGTGGTGGCTCCATAGGATATGACGCTTGTTGGGGAAGAGGTGGTTGAGGCGGGGGACCCATGATGGATCCGAATCCCATTGACATCGGGGTTGAGGTCCCTGGGCCGGAGTACGAAGGCACAGCCTCAGATAAAGCCCCTGACAAGGATATTGGTGGAGCCGTCATGGGGTAATAGGGTAAGAGGCGTTGAACCAGAGCCGCAAGTTGGTCGAACCGACTCTTCAGCTCGTCGAACTCAGCCTTGGTTACATATTTCTCGCTATGAAATCTGAGGTGTGAGGTAAACGAATCACAGGGAGTGAGTAAACTCAAGCTTACACTGGTTCGACGATATGCCACTGGCACCCAGCCTGTTCTCCTCGGCGCGTACATGGCGTACATGGTTGCGACCTATTGTTAGAAATGAAACTGTCAAAAATATCGTTTGGGCGCCGCAATGAGTCAGCTTACCTATCACACTTGATCTTGCGCCTTTTGCACTCTAGTGACATTCCGCAGCACGGCGATACGGCAAAAAAAAAATGAGGTACCAGGAAGGGTATCATAAAAAGAGTTCAAGACGGGCATCGATAAGAGAGAAAATTCGAGAGCGAGTCAGCATTAATGGACCGCGACACGTATTACGAAGGATGAATCTAATCACCGGTGCAGCTCAACGCCTGTCTTCGCCGCTTCTTCTTGGGAGGGCCTTGGTGTTCCAAATCGTCAGCATCTGATTCACCAGCAGGGTACATTCCGGAGTCGCGCGAAGGATGAGCACCCGTACCCTGAGAGGAACTTGTGGCGACTTGTCCCAGTTGTGACGCGTGTTGTGGAGGGTTCGGGTATCCCGGAGACGACTCGTATATCGGCATAAGATGAGGCATACCGGAAGAAGGAGGCAGGTATGGATGAAGCTGCCTTATAGAGGGCAGAGACGTGTTCGACTGGTGGCCGCCTTGAGATCCCATTGGGGGGTCTGAAGAGGGTGATGTGCGGCGTCGCTTGTTTCCTCCCGGACTCAGGGGCGTCCTCGACGGATCCATTGGGTGTCTACAAGGTCAAGGTCAGTAGTGACCCAGACTAAGTTGCGGAAAGCAATGACAGGGAGTGGTGGGCATGAGACGAACCGAGACATGGAAGGCTATCTGCGGACTCTTATGGGCAAAACTAGTTGCGCCAATTTAGACATCCCGTGGTTATCTTCCCGAAAAAGGGATGAAGGTACGAAGAAGGCCTAGCTCTGGCAGCGCTAGAATATCCGGCATGAAAGGATCCTTTGAGTGCGACCCAATACAGTAACCGAAACGTGTTCTTGCCTTCCGGTGATACAGCGAATACGGACTAATTCCTTGGCGATTAAGACTGATGCATTTTGATCGAAACACCAAATTTGTGTCGACATATGACACAGTGAAGCGCTATTTTAGGTGGCCCTGTATGTTCTCTGGGTTTAACCTGATCCCTATTTCCTCCTCATATAAAATTTTTCCAGTGCTCGTATGCCCAAAGGGAAAGAGCGCATATATGAAAGTGGTAATATAACGACAAGGTAAATAAAATTTGTTCCATACATCACCGTAAACGGCATGTCCGTGTTATGTCCGGGGATCACTGCCATTTTGGTGCACAAGACTAAATGTTCAACCACCCCGATGCAGTTATTGTCCCTTCAGCCCAGCATGTGCAGTGCTTTGCGGGGAAACGGCGATCCGGACATGACTGCACAACTTTAAAATGCTGACAGGCCGAGAAGACCTGCAATGTGATGGACGCAACAAGGATGCATTTTTACAAACGACGTCGGGGCATGCGGTAGACATATGTTTTGCGGCGATGGGGCTGTCCTTCAAAACGTGCCTGTGGAGGGATTCGTATACCTGCTGTGCTGTATAACTTGGATCCAAACGCATTCTCAACCCCGGGTTCCATGGGTTTGGGCACATAGTTACCACTAAGGGTGCCAAACCTTCAGCGTCCAACTTCAACATCATTTGCATGAATGTGCGATTTAATTCTACTTGTTTTATGACCAGAGTTAGCGGCGTTGGTGTTAAACATCTCGTGCCACCTCCGAGAACATGAGCAGTCTAATTTGGGGGCGTCGAACTGAAAGTAACTCATGTCCACATTTTAGCTTCTCGAGATGTCACAAGTCAATGCACCTCCTTCGTTAGGGCCTCGAGGCCATACCTGTTTTGTTTAGAGCGCTCGGTCTGCATCTCCGGGGCTAATGATTTGAGATCTTGGAACCCGGCCGTTGAGATATTTATCTCCGTTGACCGAGCTCTATTCCATGTACGTACTTACATACCACACGTCGTGAGTCATCAAATGATGCCAAAAGGAGGAACCTTCAGGTCGGCCTGAGGTTATCCATCTTTGTATATATTTTCATCCCAAGGAAATAGCACAACCTAATTGTAAGAAATATCATGATTCACGCCTAAATATTTTCAGAATTGTATGCGACGTATATCTCAAGGACACATTTTCATGACCCGCGATACTTATCATTCAAGTTTCCTTCTTGGAACGAAATCGACGAAATCGGAACTTCCAGGATGCGAAGGTTCACGGCCCCACATGATTAGATTAGGAATCCGAGAATATTTAACATGAAAATCGGGAATCCCTGAAAAAGGCAAGTAGAGTGCAGAGACAATGTCGACAGAGAGTTATGATCAATGAAGAATATGTATCCAGTTCTGATTAGTCGCTCGATCATAGATGCGAAGAACGACATGCCCAGAACTGGTGCGTTGGTCTTCTCGCTCCCCCGACGCGCAAATTCCTACGAAAATCAAAATTTGCAACTCTGATAAACGGTGGAGGAGGTGACTGTAAAGAAAAGAAATGTTATTCAAGCTCCGATTGATATAGGTGTCGCCATTGGTCCGTGCGCGCCAAGAGATATATAATCCGGGTGCCGAGAATTTGATGAACTTCACGAAAGTTCACCTCGCGGGTAGATATTTGGGTTGCTCTTCAATTTTTTGACGAAGAGGAACTTGAACTTTTTCCGCAGGGAGAAGGAATCTTTCACCCAAGATCGCACTTACAAAATAAAGGTTTGGAGCGGCCCGTATGAAAGATACAAGTTTATGTCTCTTATTTAATCAAACGTTGCCTTCCTAATATATTTGTTAAACTGTACTATTTCCATATTAGGGTTAAGTCGTCGCAATTTATCGAGTCATCAGAACCCCAACCCCAAATTCGATGCCTGCTAAGCCAGGGAGCCGCATGTTCCTGCAAATCTATCAGACTATATATTTATGGTCTGACAGTGACAACGTCAAGATATCAGCCGTTTTCATCTTGCAGCGGCACCGATGAGTCCGGTTGGTTGGGACCGTGGAAATTTGGGATAAAGACTTAGCACTGGTTAACGGGAACTGATTTGGAATTTACCTCGATATGGCGGTGGATAACTTCCCTCTCAATCCCGGGGAATAATGGCCAATGTGGACTCGGTTCACGGCGACCATGACATTTTCATTTGAAGCGTAGATGGGATCAGGCGCAGCATTATGCTCAAATGACCCACGAATATCATCCACAACTTGCTAGTAATCAATAGAGGTGCTTGTAATACCACAGAAACCCCCCGAGTAAAAATTTATGCCGTTCAGCACAAAACTCATATTGGCTCCAGATAAATACAACAGTGTCGCCAACCCCCATGGTCTAGAGTGCGGGGAGGCTGGGAAAGAAAATAAGTTTCATGAACGGTTGAGGAATAAGCCATTCTGATCATCCGAAATAGATGCGTTTTAGGCTAGAGTACGACATTTAGGTGCAGATATCTCGATTCCGCCAAATTGGGAGGCGTTAAACCCGTCAACGCCAACCTCCAACGCACACGCGCTGATATCGGATATCAGGTACCAAGCTCGGGATGCCGGGAGTACGTGTTTAATTTATTTTTCCCAAGGAGCGGGAAGAATCGTGAAAGCATAATTTTCATAGAGGGAGCAATCCATTCATTTGGAAAACTGTTCTTACAATCGAATTATTCACCGCGATGAGTCTATAGTATGTAGTATTTTAAGATCCCTAATGCCAGGTATGCGATGGCGTTCACCGATCTGTCAGCAATTTCTGTCACTACTAGTAGTTCCACAAGGAGGTTACCAAATTTAAGTTTGAATGCAACAAGCTTCTAGCGAAACCGTTGTTACAAATTACCAACGCACCGCCGCCTGGTGGTGATGTGATGCCAATGAGCCACCGACAGGCAGCTATCTCCCTCAGAGATCGCATTGAATGGTAACTATTATAGGATATAAGACTCCGAGTCGCTCGTCACGATATGTTATCATCAACCGCATGACCAAAGCAGCTGTCTACGAACTGGAGTTTTGGAGGCCCAGGATTAAGCGTTTCAAATGATAGCTCTTGGGTCTTATGCCGAATATAGGGAACTCTCTAAGGGCCAACGAACCCATCGATTATGATGCAACTACTCACGTCGAACAGCCACGCCTACTGCGCATGTTGGCACGGGGTGAAGGGGGAGGCATCCTACTATAATTCTCTCAGAGCAATTACCGAGCACCTCGAGTACCCCCGATAACCATCGGAAAATTACATTGATGCGGAGATAGCTTTTCTTTGCAGGTCGGCACTCGGGAATAGGAACCCATCTGTCCTATTCAGAGGCAAACAAAAATTGCAACAGTGGGTGTAACACACCCGAGGGGAAATGCAGCGGTTAGAAGGGTGATTTCCCGTAGTGATCAGGAATAATCCGTTCAGTGGTCACTGGCCGAAGAGATACCATCCAAATCCTGCTGACCTCAATAACGGGTCCGAGACCCATGTGCCAATTAGGCTAAAGAAGCCCCAGTAGTAAGTACGGGTCCGTTAAGTAGACCTCGACGTTACCTCCCATGCGTTCGATCTTCCTGGATCCGGTGAGCTTGACGTCATAAGACTCTAGTTATCGTGGGCTGTGGGAATGGATCGAATGTAAAAGTTAAGGATGTCGGCCCGCCCAAGCCTAAACTAATCGACAAAGCTGGACACGCAGGGTATGTTATTCATGAATCATGGTGCACCGGTAGCTTCACTCTTTGATATTACCTTTCGGAGTCTGAAGTCCAACTAAACCCCCCGGTGCGCCTGTGTTCATGTGGGCCACTCATAACGAATCGCCAATGAGGCGAAATTGAGGCAAAAGGCATAGGGCGGAAACCCTGAGCGGAGACAAATCAGTACTTCCTCGCCTAGAAGCGACTAAGGGCGAACAAAGTCGCGGGGGTTGGAGGTAAGAAGATTGATTACCGTTGAGTGGATGACTACATCCATGATCCGTCGACAATCGTATCAACCAGGGGTATATACCCCACGGAAGAACGGTTTGATCGCTGGTTGCTTGTGTCTCGCATGAATATCTACATAATTCCAACTTCCAAGAACCTTTGAACAGTGCTTTTTATCCCACCAAAGTCTAGTATACCTTCGTGACATATCCCTCGTAAGCACAGCCACAATCCACATTATTGTGAGACTATTGCTTTGGGAGTCGAGAAGCGAACATTGTCTAGCCTCTCGGAGTTGAACCTGCAGTGACCTTAGGTGTTGGGGTCATCAGGTCCATTAGTAGACGATAAATTAATAGACGATAAGTATGACGGCTCAGCCACGAGACACAGCATCCTACTGCGGGCCAATTAAAGGTTCAGGGAAGATGCCTACCGTGCCAACAGAGGAAGCCATGACGGGGATAAACTGTCACGGAGTTTAACTAAGCCTTACCGGTCTATCATTTGAATTGTCAGGGTAAGTTGCCTCGTTGTCCATGTCAAAAATAAATTTAGCCCAAATCCGACGACGCGTATCTATTGATTCCAAAGGTCTCGGCGTGTCCCATACAATAGCAGCCCTCATGACCTCTTTCAATTTTATCAGTAACATTGCTCGTTGAGAACGATGAGTAATATTTGCCCTCATTTCGTGACTGTGCAAGGGGATGTACGTGAAGGAGCTGGGTCTGCACCAGCTGACGTGGAGAAGAAAATGACAGGGGCACGACTAATCCAAATCCATCAGGCCCAAATGATTGGCGGCTCGAACCATTGCACCCGGGTCATGTAAGTACTTCCCAAAAACGGACAAGCTGAAAGGCGGTTGCAAGGACCAAATCAGGTAACTCATTCCCTCGAACAGGTTTACTAGCAAAATAAGTACTAGTTGCGGTACCATTCTGTCTTTTAGTGTTGATTTTTGTTCAATGAGATCGCGCATGACGTCAGATCTCGGCAAAATCGAGCATTTGAAGGGTTTCTTGTGGCTACAAAAATGATGTTCATCGACGTCTCAGCATTTAATACTAACAGACATACTGGAGCGTTCCCAAGTCATCACATTCGTCCCCAATTTTAATTTCATTGCCAAATTCATCTTGCGCTCTCGCAATCTCGAAAAAGGCAAGCACAGACAAGATGATGAGCCACATCTGCAAAAAAAAAAGAGATAAATATCCGCTTTATCCGATTGAGTGTTCTCACCGTTGCACTCCCGGCATACTCTCCAGGGCATATTCTATGCAATGAGGAATTCAGGATACATACACCATGCCATGAAATATTTATTTGCCTGCGTCCGAGCCTAAAGGCGAGGACATGGCCCCGTTATCATTGAGATATCTCTCAGGTTTAAAGTTTTCAGGATCTTCATAGACGCCTTCATCCCTAATCATTGCCCTGGATTCGGTGGAAACAATCTTAGTGAGTTTACTTAGAGACTTTATATATGCCTCACCATACGTTCCCCAGAACGACTGTTCCTAATAACAGGTGTAAAATGGTGGGGCTTGAAATACCACCTCGGACATACCTTTTGGGATGAAGTATCCTTTATGATAGTCATCCTCAGTCAGCGAGTGGGGGAGGCTGAGCCGAAGTGGAGGAGACCATCTCATAAGTTCTCGATAAATGGCCTCAACATAGGGAAGCATTTTCCTGTCGTGAAAGTCAGGAATACGACTGGGGCCGATGATAGACTCGATCTCCTCCAAGGCCTTTCTTTGTACCTCGGGGTGAATCGCCATGAGGTAGAAGAATGTGATGGTCGATGATGTGGTCTGTTCGAGAATGAGAATGTATCAGGAGCCTATGGATATTATTGAAATACTGACCGTATCAGATGCGGCTACAGTACAACGGATGTCAAGGCGGTTTTTAAGGGTAGTAGCGAATCGAACTCACCACTATACACCGTATAGGCAATGTTTTCGATGGCGCGTTCTACTTCCTCTGAAGCCCCAACTGAAAATTTATTCTCCAGGAAATCTGACACGAGGGAGGAGACGGCATTGCCCTCTTTCTATTCCAGAAAAAAAAATCAGTATCGAAAGGAAACATTGGAAGTTCCGCGACCAGAGCGGCTTTCACATATTCCATCGGTATCCTTTTCATCTCCTCTGTCAACGTCTTTACTTCTGCAGCTTTCCTCTGGGTCACAGCGCCAGGGAACCATGTTGGAATGTATTTTAGGGCGTGGAAGATGTTCACGAGACTCGTAGCAGGCAATAAGAGCTCCGCACAGATGGATATGTCTCTCTTCGCTGCAACGATGCAAGGGTCGTGGACACTTTGTACATCATAACCGTACGTCGTGGACATGGGGATTGAGATGGACAACCTGTAGTTATAATGGCGATGTTCAGACGTTAGTATTTCAGTGGCTATGAAGTAGAAGTGAACATCCTTACAATTTACTGTGTGTTTCAAATTGCTCGGGCGTCAGAAGGAGCTTCTCGAGCATCCGGTACACCCTCTGATGTAGGAGCCGATGATACGCGGTTCCGTGCTTTGGTGAGAAGTTTTCGTGGCAAATTCTTCTGCGAAGGCGCCAATTGTTCCCGTAGGGGAGAAGGGCGACGTTATTCTCCCATCCCATCCTGTATGCATTTTTTTAGTACCTGTGTGAGCGCTATGCTGCCCCTGCTTACATTGTAACAATCGGAATATCTGGGCGACCGAAGTATTTGGCCGACCGCCTTTCGAACAGCTCTTCGGCGCCACCCCGCATGTTGACGACGAGTATGTGTTTCCCAAGTGCAGATGCGTGTAATATCCCACCTGTGAGAGAGGAGGGTAAAATTAGAAGGGGTATGGACGAAGGAAAAGTGGACTCGTACTCTTGAATTTGTCCCCATCTTGCGTATTCGTGAGCAGCATCCGAGGTAGGCAAATCGAATAAATTACCGATGATCATTTTTGGACTTGGTCCAGGTGGATAATGCTTCGTCTTATTCTGCCATGTCGTGGATACGAGGATGATCCCTACAACAAAGACTAGAGCGGTGGACGTTAAAGCCTGGAAAGTAGACATTTGAATCCTGTGGGCTTGATATAAACTTTAGATGGCTTTCATCATTTACACTCAACCGCCGCGCATATTGCACTGCGCCACATGGAGAATGAAGGATCTTGCTTGCAGGTATCCCCTCAAAGGAGGACAACCCCTTGAGATCTTGTGGAGTAAGCTCCATACCCCGTCGGTAAGTATTTCGTCGATCCGAACATCCCTGTCATCATCGAACCATCGCGAAAAGGACGCACTTAGGAAAGCAATCCAAGGGCCTAATTGAGCGCTTAGTCGAAATTTGGTCGAAGACGAAATTAATACCCGGGTCATGCAACAGAAGGCTTTTCTTCTTTGAGACTTGAACAAGGAAGCCCTTCGGAGCCAACAATGTACCCCTTCGATGCGGGTCAGGAGTTTGATCCTTATAGGTGGCTATCTTTATTGAGGACCCGGCCTTAATTTGAAGCCCAGGAAACCATCTGAATACCCAGAGCAGTTTGATGGCACGTCTCTGGGATTACACAATGAGGGATCAAGTGGGAGGCATGGATCCAGATTCCAGAATCGGTGTATGCCTCCAAGGCGAGGTCAGCGATGAAGGGATACCAAGAAGTTAAAAGAAGTGTCGTCGTAGCCATATATCGAATGAGAACAGGACAGAATAGTGTAGCCCGCATACGCCAACATGGTAGCGGCAGAAATGAGCTGAAGAACTCGACAACGATCAGGAGATGAAAACAGAACACTGTTCCGGGTTTAGCTGGAGATAGTAAAACAGAGGAATACGGAGAACGGAAAGGCATGTGGAAACGCGACAGAGCTGCCAAGATGTGTGCCTCCTTGCCCCCTCGACGCTTTGGTACTGAGGACTGAGTGAGAACCGAACGTTCAACAGTTCAACTTGAATAGTTCCACGGGTTCAACCGTCGTAAGTTGGCTGTCCGGTTGTATAGCATACTGTAATCGCACGATTACTTGAATTGAGAATTATGTGAACAATCCAGGTTACTTACTTCGCATGAGCCAACATTTTGGCCGGCCATGATCGACGTCCAACCCGAAGCGATCGGCCCGTTGTCATTTCAACCCTAAATTAGGGTTAATCCAAGTTGTTCATGAACTCTCTTACGCCTGGACGATTTATCCTGCTCACAACTGGACTGGAATGAAACAAGTAACTCTGGAATTCAAATTTTGTACACTCTAAAGGTGAACCTCCTCGATTTAAGGCCACCGTTCAAATCTTCATGGGTCGCCGGAGGGACCAGCTTGAGATATTACTGGCGAAAAAGGATGAACAGGTTCGGATCTTTTTCTATCTTTCAAGGGGCTCGGGTGTATATATGCTCATTATATCTGATTATATCAAGATAGAGATCCTCGAAAGTAGGATCCAAGCATACACAACTCGCGTCTCCCAGCTGCAAACTCGACTATTGTCCACACTCGACGCCCTGGATCAAGTGAAGAGTTTGCAAGAACAGGAACTGGTTCCAGTGGAACATGAGAATGCTCTTCTGAAGGCCCAGCTTAACCAATATCTTGCTGTTGTCAAAGCTGCGGAAGCGGAGAGGGACGACATGCGGGACGCGGTATTGAAACTCGTCGAAAAAGGTGAGCCGAAATCTGCTTTAAAAAATATAACACTCATCTCAATTCTTAACAGTTGAAGTTTCGAGCGACTATTCGAAATGGCCTCGTAGCCAAATCCAACTTGCTAGCCTCTCTGGTTAGTCATCTGCAACAGATTTTCTCATTTTGACGTATTCACTCTCACATCCATTAGCCTCACTGTCACATCCCCTTCCCAAACCGCTCCACAGTTCGGAAGACCACCTCCTCTCCTACGCATCAACCATCCTCGCAAGCCTCCGTCTCGAACGAGACAACGAGCGGAGAGCACACGCCCGAACTCGGGATCTCGCAGAAAAACGAATACTGAGGCTCGAGGCACAGCTTTCCCGGCGTGAATTCGAGTTGGAACGATGTATTGTGGGTGGACATGTGCATGATGCGGGTGGAGAAGGGGATAAAACACCCCGACAACGAACATCACCTTCGGCAACGGCGCCGCCTGTGGATACGATGGAGCAGCTAGGAAATGAAGAGATTATATCGATTCTCGATTCTACGGTGGCTCGCAATAAGATCTTGGAAGGCGAGGTCAAGACATTGGTCAGACGCGTGTGGATCATTTTTTCTTTCGTGTTTGTTTCAGAAGTTCATAATTCTCTGTTTTCGTTCACATAGCTCGAGGAAGCGCGTGCATCTACATCACAGACGTCCAACATCCTAAATTTGGCGGCTCGCGTCCAAGACTCGCCACCGAACTATCGCTCAGATCAGAGATCTCGAGAACCGGCTCAGATGTTCAATAATTTTCAAGGTCGTGATGACGAAGATACGCGAGAATGTGAGCCTCTTTAATTCCTCCCTGATATCGCTACTAATCATGTTACATAGCCATAATCCTGGATCATCCTTTCGTCGACCATCAATTACTCCAGGATCTCGACCATCAAATCAGGGAGTTGGGACGCAAAGTCGATGCATTTGCGGAGGAGAGGAGGAATATCCGGCAAACGTTGCCCTCGATATCCACTGTCCAGGTGCGCTTTTTGTGCTTGATTTTGTTCCCTTGACATTCGAGCTCATCGATCTTGTGTTTGTATCTCAGAACTCTGATCTTCCAGATCACGATCAACGAATCCGAGACCTGGAGCGTCAATGCGAAAGGTAGTTTTTCTCGTTTATCATTATTCCCACCGTGTATTTTATTTAACGCGTTTCCCTTGTCGCAGACTAAGGAGATCAGAAGATCATCTTCGTGATGAACTCGACGTGGTACGGGCTGATGCTCATGCACGCGAGGACGATTTATTGGAGAGAATACGAGAGTTAGAGGATATGCGAGGGGGTTCTCAGGAAGACGAGCTCCTCATGACGAATATGCAGGTGCGTCGTGTTTCTTTTTGCTTACTCCTGTCTTTTTAAAAAATATATAATGATGGAATATACTCATCAATCGGTATCTTTTTTTCTTCATCTTTCACTTTTCGTTTGATTTTCTTTTCGGTGATCTCATTGCTTTTTGTTCCAGGTTCCAACCCAAATCGAACCCGAACCACCAGACCTTCTCGACCCATTCGGAACGGACGACGGTGAACTATCGATGGAGCTCGCTACTCCTTTGATGCCTACCAACGTCATTGATATCAATGGGGACCTCCGTTCTAACAATCTCGTGAACCAACTCGAACCTTTACCTTCTCAGGCTCGTTCTTTTCCTCCAGCGCATCTGCATCTTCCGGATCCAACGCTATTTGGGGATGCAGCTATCCAAGCTGGTGGTAATCCAGTACCATCTACTCGTCTACATGGAAATCCTTATCCAGAGTCCTACGTCGCGACTGCGGACGACCCACAATATTACGTAGACCCGCCGTCTATACCTCTCCCCCCATCCCCGCCCGGAATGCAGGACGGCGATCGCGATCGCAATCATGATCAACATGATGATGCTGATGCTGATGCTGATGCTTTTCGCCTCGATGATGATGAAGGGGACGATGATCCCGGCGGTGATTCACCCACTCTATCTCAAATCGATTTGGAGACTAGCATTTTGGACGGCGAGATGTCGGCGTTGACGAGGCAGCTTAGTCTTACGCCCCCAGGGGAGGTGTTTGTGGCAGAGTTGATCATGGATGATGTGGAGTTGCAGTTGGGTGCGGCGCAGCGCGCGGTAGAAGTTGGGGAGGTGGCTTTGGAGAGGTTGGAGGGATTGGTTAGGGAGTTGCATCCGCTGTGAGGCGCATCGTCTTTTTTTCATTTGCCTCGTTTGTTTCGTTTCATTTTGTTATGGTCATTCCTGTTTCTTTTTTCTCATGTATCCGTTATCGCTTGCTTAATTTCTAGGGACTCTGGACAAGTTGTAGATCTCGTCATCTTTTTGGCTATATTTTTGTAATTTGTTTATCACATGCACTGCACATGGCGTTGTCGCTTCGATTGATGACGATATGCTGAGAAGGCGGCGAAGAACCGCGAAGCCGTCGGACAAGAGGTTGTACCGACCATCAGAAGATGGGCGGAAAGGCCCAAAATAAGTACCACACTACGCGATGCGAGGATGGTGATGAAGGTACGGTCAGGCGGGTTCCTTGATTAGGGATCCACAATCAATTCAAAATCATTGGATGTGAGAGTGAAAGGCGCCGAACACCATCGGTATCAATGGAAGACAGTGAATATAGCTCAAAAACCTGCGTTCGTTTCAGCCGATACCTTCTCCTTCTCCTTCCCCTTATTATTCCCCCGTTTCCTACGGGATGATGCTCCTTTCGTATTTCCACCGTTATCGATTCGCGATGGCGGAACGTATGACACTGCCCAGCCAACCAGATTCTCGTATGGCCGACTGGGGGTTGGTTGTCTGCCTGCATGAGCGGGCGTCGGAGGGGGCGGGGGCACGCGTGTGGGTTCTTCTTCGTGCAGTTCGTCCCCCGTTCGCGATGCGGGACGGGAGGTGACAGGCGTGGTAGTGTACGATGAAACGACCACGCGTTTGTTTCTCGATCCACTGCCTGTTAGGGACATCACTTTATGTGTTTGTCGGGCGGATGGTGCGGCGGGTGCGGGTGTGGGTGAAGGTGAATTTAAGTATGGAGAGGGTTGTGAAGCGCCTTTGAGTTGTGGGAAGGCCCCTGCTTCTCGCTGGGCCAGAGCGATCGCTCGGTCCTTTTCCTCGATCTCTTTCGCGATAGTCGATGCAAGCTGCGCCTCGAGTTGGATAACCAGCGTCTCACGAACTCCTCCATTGAGGAGATTTCTTCCGCAGTGAGGGCAGCTATGGTATGGCACATTCACTGAACATAGTATGAGACCACATCTGTGGCAGATTGGGGTGTACAAGGAGAGATCGTGCGTCCTTGCTGGATTTAAAAACAAGGGAAACCATTGAGTGCGTGCTGGTAGATCTGCAACCATCCATGCGCACCTAGACAAAAGCAGTAACCTTTAGGATCTTTATCTCCCCCTGTGGAAGTTTGAACACGTTGCAAGAGATCTTCAAGCCGTCTAACTTCTTTACTTTTTGGCGGTTCGTCGGGTTGTTTTCCTTTTCCCTTGTTTTTCGTTGACGTTGACGTGTTGACCGGTTTGGGAGATGGTTTGATTCGATCTGAAGGAAGAGAAGAATTATGTTGCGACCATGCTGTATGCATATGTTTCATTTGATGATGGAGGAAGGGAAGAACGCGTCAGTCGTCGCCGGATGCAATAGTGTTTGATCGTAGGCTTCACCGCCACCGATTGATGTATCAAGGATCTAATCTAATCATATTATCTCAATCTCAGTCTTATCGCAGGTGGGTTGCTGTGTAGGATTACAAAGGGCCGAAAGAAAGGCCTCGTGTAAGTATGAGTCATGATCCCAAATTTTACCTGCCTCTGGTGTTATAATTCCCGGTATTTTCACCCACAATACACAGCAAATCAACATGGCCTAGGGAAATAATTGATGAGTCTCTGTTCGGTTCGTTCTAAATGGAGGAAAATATCATCTGCCCGCAAAACCCGACAAGGCCATATCTTGCCAAGACTCTTCCAAGTCTCTTACACCGAGATAAATCCACAGCTATACCCCTTTCGGTTTAGCTTCGCAACTCCACTACGTACTTGAATACAAATCTTGCCAGAAACGCAAGTTGCTCTAACGTTCTGGACTTATCTGTGTGTCCGAAACATGAAAAATGAATTCTCTCAGTCGCGTTTCATTACAATTACCTTGGAACCGTCCTCCCACATTTCTTGCCGAATTGTTACGTAGCGATGGCATTATTTAATGATGAATTGCGCCCGTTGTCATCTGCTTCACTACATTGAAACCACGTTTGGTCTGTAGTTAACTTCCCACCTGAAACTCATGTTTTCGACCGTCAAGATCATTGTGGGGAAATGACCCCTGCTTGAAAAAAGATTCGCAATGTTCCCCCGATTTATTATAAACCAAATAAAACGGAAACTAATTGCTGCATGAGTTACGCAACACCCTTTGGAGCTTTTTCTGCTCCTGAATGGCCCCAGGTTTGAAAATCTTGACTGGGAAGCTTTCACCCGTTTAATCTCTTTACCTTTTTTTCGGTTCGACGAGTTTCTGCTGCTGTTTTCGTTTTCCCTTGGGCGTAGACATATTGGCTGGCGGTTTCGGAGTTGGTTTAATTCTATCTGATAGTCTGGCGGAAAGTTGGCCTGTGAGATTTGCCGTTTGGTCACGACCCCAAAAATGGCGGTGCGAATTAGGGAAAATTAGCTTGCCTCAAATCCAGATATCTAGAGCGAAATTTGTGGCTATCTTGTGATTGAATATATACACGTCAAACTGGTTTATTACGCTCAATTTCTCAATTCAAACTTCGATGATACCAATGGAAAACCATCGAAAGTTGGTGGACTCTCTAGCTAGTACCTAGGCTCTACTGTATTCTTACTCGCATCTACGGCAGCAAAAATGAACTCAGAAAATTTTAGCGAGCTCAAAGAATATTTGCGATCCTTTCTTAAGAGGCTTCCACTACTTCGAGTCTCCCCTCTTCTAATTCCCCTGAAAATTAGCTAATTTGGGCTATTTCGCACCGCTAATTTATGCAAATTAGCCTGGGCTCCTGAGGGCTGCGTCCCAGAACCCCTGCTCCAAATTAATTTTCGCAACGGCGAATTTGAGCTTCCACCACACTCCAGCAAATTTGCCCGGCGAAGCAGGTCGTCGGGCTATTTCCCGCCACTACTACAGAGAAGGATTGTTTATGTTTGTTTCCAGGGCGTGGATGCAATAGTGTTTGATCAATAGGCTTCACTGCCACCGATTGATGCATCAAGAATCTAATCTGATCATATATCTGAACCTTATCATCTCTATGTTTGGAGGGAATGAATGATTAGCAAGTGGCCATCACATCATAAGTGTACGAGCTCTGCTTTGGCTCTTTGGATTATATAGCACATGGAATTCGAACAGAGTTCGAAATCGAGGTATCCACCCAGCGACAGGGCCTTTTTATAGCTTCCCATAAATAAAGAAGGATCGAGGTATTTTATCCTTGTCAGGATCTCTGCGCCTTCGTAGTTTTCTACCGACATTTCCAGGGCACCATATACCTCCTCTCGAAAGGAATTTTCTCCGTCCCAGTAGTGTGACAACCAGTGACGAGCGTTCCAAGCATCGAGCAGATCATCCCCTGATCCATTATCTCTGTACATGTAAACGGGACGGCACCGTACACAATGGTGATACTCCTCATTCATAACCTCGACTATTGCCTGGGTATAAGAGTCAAAATTTATTAGTTCCATGCGCAAGAAAAGGAATAGAACAAGGCGGAGAATTTCCGTCGAAATACTAACCACACAGCGCAGGATACGGAGCAAGCAGTCGTATATAACAATCGGGTGTGTATCGTCCATAATATGAGCCATACCGAATCTGTGGGAATTCCGGCCAGAGATGCAGAGAGGTCGCAGTTTACTAAGGAGGAGTATAATCATGTCGAGGTGGTGTGTCAAATTTCACGCTTTTTCGACAAAATTGAGGAGTCGACGGTGCAGATATTAGGTGTGGGAGATGGTGTTGAGGCTGTATTACAAGACCATGGATTCTATGTCTTTTACAAGCCTAAAATCTTTGACACCGTGGATCTGAACCCGGCCGCGAGAATGGGGCACTTTAGAAATTGCATCAGTGGGGCGTTAGCGTCACTGGATCAGCGTGCTTGAGGGTGTAGAATCGTGCTATAGTGGGTCAAAACACGAGTAATTATAATACCAGACGAAAAGCCACGGGCAAGTGGGTTTTGTTCATGAGGCATACTTCCACGATGTCTTTCTTCGGCTCTTTGTCATCCCCAAAATGGATGTTCTGGGGTATTGATCCCCCAAAGCTTTCACAGAAGTAATCTACTTCGACTCACTCTCTACTCTAGGACACTATATATGGGCTATCTCTTTTTCTGCCCCTCCGCCCACTCCTGTAACTACTTAACGTCTTGGACTGAATTTTAAATCAAATGTGATACATACTCACTTCCGTAATATTTCCCACACAACGAACCATAACGGACCAGGAATCAAAGTTGCTTTAGTATAGAAGGAAGTAATGGACCGCTCTCTGTTGGTTCGTCCCCAACCGAGGAAAATGTCATCTGCCCGCAAAACCCAACAAGGTCATATTTTGAGATTGTTCTGCGTCTCTTACACCGAGATAAATCCATGGCCATACCCCTTTCGGTTTAGCTTTGCAATATAACTACGTTCTATAAACCTGACCAGATAGGCAAGGTGGTCTAACGTGAAGGACATAGCTGTGTGTTCGAAATATGAAAAGTGAATCCCCTGAGTCAAATTTAAGCCATCCTCCTATTTTCTTTGGCGAATTGTGTAGCGATCTCGGTGGGGGTGAATCGCGCCCGTTGTCATCTGTGGCGTTACTTTTACCAGATTGAGGCCATGCTTGGTCTATATTTTTAGTTCATCATTTCCGGGTGCTACATGAATGGTAAGCGTTTCGATTCCATAAACAATAATTTATTTCCAGTTGTGTGGACACGAGTTCGGGGTGATGTTTTCTCGTGAATCCCACCAGTGTATCCTTTAAAAGGAAAAGAGATTCGCAGTATCTGGACCCTGCCGCGGTACGGAATAATTTCTCATGCGAGTCTTCCAACTATTTTCATAGACCCTTTTCCACGCAATTTCCACGGGTACAAAAAAAAGAGCGAGAAAAAAGAGCGATCAGCCTGTTGGCCGTGCACATGTGAAAGAATTTCCTCGATTCCAGAACACCACTTCCAAATGCAAACTACATTCACCTTGAACGGCATAGGACCTTTCTGAGTAAAAAAAATTAAAATTCAGAATAGATATAAGGATAATGTGTACGACAAGACTATGGAAAGACCGATAATCTTGACACTGTTCCCTCTTGGCATACCGTTTTTAAATATGCTTTTGTGGATGTAGATCGAGATTCCCAGGGATGCAGCCCTTCAGGTGGTGAAACAAGCTGGTAGAAACCCAATACGAGAACACCTTTTGGATACAACGGGGATCTAGTTTTTGATTCTTAACACATAGACCCCAACTGATCCGCCGCTATCTACCTCCGTGGGCCTACTGGAAAGGCTATGTATTTTGATGCGTAGCTGATTCTCATCAGATGCGCCTTTGGTATACACATTCCCAAGTATCTAACCCCTCAAAGGTAGGAGGGGCATGGAGCCGGTCGTTCCATTTCGCCGCTGACTGACAAGTCAGCTATGACAATGGTATACCCTTTAGCTAAAGTCGTGCCCTCCAGAATCGCAATTTCTGTGCATCGAACAAGCTGTCTGTCGTCCGTCCGGCGGCGGCGGCGACACCATTCCATTCTACAGGGGGCTGTCTCGTGCATGTGGACTTCCTAACCGGAGGTTCGGTCATCGGTGTGACTCATGTAATATTTCATACGCGTTTGGGAAAACTTTCATTTACGAAGTGGGCTGGCCCGGTAATTTCCGTCTCTTTTTCAGTGGCCAGGGATTGGGGGTGGGATTGGGAACGAAGTAAGTAAGATAAGAACCCTCGGGAAAAAAAACATGACCAATCGATAATCTCCCAATAACCGCCACGATGTCCATCATGATGTTTATCTCCGGATTGATCGCTTATATTGTCAAGAGTTAATGAATTGATTACAGGCGCCAATCAAGTTGCGCAGTTTTCTTGTTTCTTGAGTTATTTCAACTATCGTGCATTTCTTCTGTGAGGAGCATGGAAGAATTTTTTGCGAAACGCTCGCAATAATTCCACGTGTATTAGAGGGGTATTTTACCGGTGCTGGCAGAGCAGTAGTCCATGTCGCTTTTATCCTTCAGTTAATTAATTTAAGTGGGTTCGTGTCGATGTAGTAATCCACGTAAAAACATACCGTAATGCTCCACCCTACTCTGTGGGAATAGGTACTAGATCCACGTACGTGAGACGCCTCTCACCATTCAATTCGAACTTCTTGAGTTGCGGAATGTCCGACCGTCGCAACCACATCTTGAGTACGGTTTGTGGGGGTACTGATCCCAGTGATGTCATCAAGGGTGAAAATACCACGGCGGTCTATTTTTACCCTTTTCAGGTGATGGTTCTGCGATGGGCACGGTAAGTTCGTTGGCTCGTTCCACCCCTCCAGGTGGTCATGGGGGAGGCTAAAGTGTGCTGTCCCGGAGGGGGTTAGTAATCTCCGACATAGCGGGTTACTCGGCCTTTCTTTGCCGCCCCCTTCACACCGAACGTCACGTTGAGAGGGCACAGAACGACTCTGACACCAAAAGCACCTTGGTCTGCGCAAGAATATCGGGTGGTCAATAGGTTCCAGGTCGTGGATGAGATGATATTAATATGACCGCCGATAACCCCGAAATTCGTTAACACCATACAACCAACTTGGAAGCTCCAAGGAATCATCCGGGAAATTCATCTATATTTCCACTATCATTAAATTCAACGAATCCCACCACACTGTCCTGAGGCTTGATGTGGCCAAAGTAAAGCGTTGGTGGAATTAAAAATTACAACCGCGCCAAAGACCGCGGTTCATCCGGCCAAAGGAAAAAAAGACAACGGCGGTAAAACGGACGACCTCGATCAATGTAGGAGTCATCCTGGATTTCGCACTTAACTCCCCAGAGACCAGTGGTAAATAAGTGGGTTTAGAACTTCACGAACGTGGAGAAACTTATCCGAGAACTTTGAGTGGGCCTTGAGACTGTATGGTCTGATTCAGATGTATTCATTTATTCGTTCTGTACGAGCGCACTACACACACCAGTAACTAGTAATCATTGGGGCCATGTGGCATGGAGGATTCATTCCCGGATCCGAGTAATCCAGTTACGCGGATGAAGGAAGTGTGGGGAGTGCATTGTCCATGGACGACGATAAGTGGGTGTTTGGGGTAAGTACGCGTCATTCCAATCAGATATTAAAACTATAAAGCGAGCCACTTCTGAGCTTGAGGTTATTTGACAAGGCCCAATCGAATGAATTCGGACCGAGGTGGCTGGGGGTTGAGAATTTGAAGTGAGATGAAGGCCGATATATCCCCCTATCCACCCCCTCTCCCGTTCCAGAAGTGAGTATTCAGAGGTTCGGGCTTCGATGCCCCCACCGCTTCAGGTTCAACAGAACATCGGACCCTTTGTGTGTCGTAGAAACGGGTCAAATAATACATGATCCAATGAGTGATCCACACGGATCAGAAGGTTCAATCTGATGAACCTGCAGGCGTGACAGCCCATCAGATGTAACGGTATCGCGGGAGAGAAAAACAAAAGAGAACAATGGGATCAACTTGATCGAGGAGCCCATCGATCAGATGGCGAGGCCACATGGGGGAAAGTGAGAGCAGAACACTTACATAGCGGGTTAGAGAAGGTTAGAGACGAGCCAGTTGGGATTGATTAATCGAACACTTCGAATTTCCCAGTCTACGGGTGTCAAGTTTCAAGACGAGCTAAGCCAAGCTAAGAGCCGAGCTGAAGAGGATACGTATCTACATACATTTTCTGTTCAACGAGTATTCGTACAACTCCGGATCAATTCTTGGCATTTACGTGTCCTGGACGATATCGTTTGGCTATCAGTCGGGCTGAGGTTTCAGGGAGATAATTTATTGTTAAATACTTGGCATTATCGATCACGGCTACTCCGGATTCGTTCTCTGAACGCCTTTGAACGCCTTGATTGAATATCGAACACAACATAGTGGATAGACGCCTCAGATACAGGCAAGGTTCAAGTTTGACTCCTTTCGGTTTCGTCCTATAGATCATATGAAGAGGCCAAGCCAACGACGCGAAAGCATTTGATTAAAAGATGACAAAAAAATTAAGAGGGTGCCTGGGTAGGAGTCAGGAAGAGTACGGAAAGGATAGGTGGGGTAAATAAGACACGACTAGTAAGTTGGCAAAGAATCGGAGGTAGCAGGGGCATGCAGCAGAACCAGAAGCGAGCAAACTTAAAATATAAGGCAGAGGAAGAAAATACACGTCATTCAAGCAAGTAAGGAGGAAAGAAAGTTCTGGGTTTATATATTGGTTAAAGCGAGTAAACGGACGATAACGATAAAGAAATGAAAGGAAAGAAGCAACAGCAGCAACAGGAGTAGCAGGAG
>Ga0307517_10001712_pt1 | contig 36208 bp, 12 predicted proteins | sample 23_EM_MG_FD_194515 | JGI IMG/M metagenome (GOLD analysis project Ga0307517, IMG submission 194515) | Populus trichocarpa ectomycorrhiza microbial communities from riparian zone in the Pacific Northwest, United States - 23_EM | ecosystem: Host-associated > Plants > Roots > Unclassified | place...
TATATCTGTGTGTGTGTGTGTGGGGTTTAAACTTTTAATGTCATTTCTTGCAACATAATGTTTGATGGAAAAAAAATACCAAATCAATCACGGATGTAGCTTAACTGGTTGGATTCTAAATTTGCTTCTTAAAGGTAATTAATTTGAGTTTTACACATCTCAGGGTCACTAGAGACTTACATGGTCGTTAGTCGAAGTGCACGCAAACTGACTCGAACATCAATATTAATAAAAAATATATATCAAATCAATCGATATATTGTCTGACCACGTGAATCCCTTTACAAATGCTGGCACAATAACATAATGAAGGATATGCAAAACCATTAAAGAATTGCATATTCCGGAAATCCAGGTTTTATGTTTGAAAACAACATAATAAATCACTTTTACTGAGCTTCAGCATTGAAATCAATCACATCTTACTTTCTTCTTTTATTTTTCTTGATGGGAAGTCGTTTGCATCTTCGATTTTATATCTTGATAGATTTTCATATTTAATAATGGAGTTAGGTATCATATCTTTGATTTCATATACAATTAGGAGAATCTTATATTCTTCTAACCTCAACCATGTTGGATTTTATTTATTTATTTATTTTAATTAATGTCGGTGTTCGAGTCAGCTTGCACGTATTTTGACTAATCTCACGGACCCTGAAGTTAACGATCATATAAGTCTCAAGTGGTCCTGAATTTTATTTTTTAATATAATGGTTAATGAATATATATTCAAGGTCGAATTAAAAATGAGATTCATTTATTTTTTGAGCTAAAACTTTATTAAAATTTAATTTTCAACATAAGCTCTTTAAAATAAAACATTAACATGACTTAAATAAATTATGAGTAAATAAAAAATTGATCTAATTTGATGAAACCCAAAACTTTATAAAAGCTCTTATCCCACACAAGTAAGAAACAACACTTTCTTGGTGTTTTATAAAATATGAAGTTAAAAAGTTAAAATTGGGCTAAAAAAACACACAAGCTTTTACAGGTGAAAAGTCATTAACAGAATAGACTTCGAGTTAAAACTCACACGCATGTGCTAGCTTGGGCCTCGAGTCTAAGTTTAGATTTGAGTTCATTGTAAAATAATTTTTTGGGTCATAATATATTGTTTTTTGCCAATTAAAATTTGGATTGAGGCTTGGTCCATGAATAATAATTTCTTTTAGCCCAATCTATAATTTTGTCCAATCCATGAAATGAAGAATTTGATTTGTTTTTTTCATAACTCTTTCAAGGTTATATGAACAAATTTTTCAGTTCAAAAGTCTCATGATTTAAATAAAAAAACATTTATGTTTAATTCTAGTTTATTGTGGGTGATCAAAATTGTTAATGGGGGACGCCCATCAATATTTGGTTCCTGAAATTCTTTATAAAAGGGTATGAAGAAGTGTGTTTAGGGTTGATGAATTCCGTATTGTTTTGATAGAATTTTACACTCTTTTTCACCTTCCTTTTCAACATTGTGTTTTAGTTTTAAACCTTTGTTTTTCCTCTCAAAATTTCTTCTAATCTAAAGCTTAGGTCCAGTCCTTGTAGATGGATAATTGAGCAATATTTTATTAGTTTATTGGACCTTGTTTAAAAGTGTACCTAAACAAGGTGTTGTTGTTGGAATCTTTGGTGACTTACTGAAGAAAGTCATATTGCTCCAAGTGAAAAATAGTAAAGCCATAAGGAAAAAGGATTGATTATTGACAACAACAAAACTGGATCAATTTTAAAGTGTTTCAACAAGTATATTTTTTGTTCTTATTTAGTTTTATTAGTATGCATGTTAGGATTATGATTCTATTATCTATGTGAGATTATATATATATGCGCGCGCGCGCGCGTGTTTAGTATTATGTCTTTTTATTATGATAGTAAATTTACCATGATCTTATATATTGCATCAACATACACACAAAACATATATGTTTACTTTGTCTAATTATTATCTACTAATATTTTTGGGCAATAAGACGAACATGTAAAATTTTCCTATATACTAAATTAACTAGCATGACTCTATATAAATTTGTTGTGTTTAGTTATTGCCATAGCACAAAAATGATAAAATAAAAAAGATAGAAATATATTTGATAGAAAAAACAAAGATAAAGACTTAAAATAAATATGTCTCAGAGATAATTTTAGAGTGAATTATTTTATTTTTAAAATAAAAGGTCCATAAAGATATGTCATCTTTGTCCTTATTGTCTCTTCTTTTCCGAGACATTAACCAAACAATGACTAAGAGCTTGTTTGCCTCTAATTTTCTAACTTTTATGAAAGCATTAAAAACATTTGGATGAAATTTTAAAAACTACATGCTTTACTTTTGAGAGCGGAATGTGATTTTACAAAATTAGTTTAAAGGTATCATAGATTACATTTCAAAATTCATAGCAAGTGATGTTTATTTTTGTTCAAGAATTAAGGCAACTTAACACTTAAAAAGGAGGTGAATTAGGTGTATCACTAAATTTAATAATTAATGTAAATTACTTCAAGTAAACACAATAGTCAATAATATAATTACAACACTTAAAGTAAAGAGATAAGAGAAGATAATTTTCAAACTCGTTTTTAATGTGGTTCGGAAAGTCTACTTCCACATCTCAAGTACCAAACCATAATTGAATATTTTATTCCTTAATTTGTCCAAACTTTAGAATACAATTCCACTTGATGAATTCATACCAAGTTTTTTTATACTATTTAAAGAAATTCCTTCTTTAAGATTTTTTCCGCTTAAAGATATGTCATCTTTAAGATTTTTTTCTTTGGTGAAGTTACTTCACCAATATTAAGAGTTTTTACTTAACTCTCAAAGGTTTACAAGAGTGATTTTGTTTTCACAAAAAACTCTATCACTAGAGTGGATAATATAATTAAAGTTATAATATCTTTATATCTCATAAGATAACACTTAATAGGATTTAGAAGTGTTAAGTATGGTGAGAATCAGATTGATTATTTTTTGTGCTAAAATATGAAAGCTTAATAGTATAAATTAGAGTATGATAAATAATTGATGATTTCATAGCAGTTTTATTATTAGAATAGCTTGTATATCATATATGTTTGGATTTTGTTGCTAATTTTATAATTAAACAAACTATATATATTTGTATGTTTTCAGAGAAATAATTCGTTTACTTTCTTAAAAAACTACTTAATTTCATAAAGAATCTCTTAGCTTAAATTACTTTCCTAAACATATTATAATTTACTAATAAAACAATTCAACATTTTATCATAAAATTCTGAAAAAATATCCCAATAAAACATGTTTTCCGAAGCGGAAAAGATGGAATTAATGTTGATAGTTACAAGGCATTTGGAAATATCAGACCAAAGAAAAAAAAGAAGAACAGGAACCACCAGCTTGGAATCAGGTGTATAATGCAGAGGAATGAGGCATGAGAATTAGGATATCTTCATACCCACTGCCAAAAGATATTGTAGGATGACGAAGAAAGGGCTCTCACAATATGCCCACAGATAACATGGTTCAAGTGGAAGGGACGGTCGGCACCCACAATCATGGCCAGTCTCATCTTGTGTGCCCATCCCACGTGCCAATCCCAGCGTGGAGCGTGCGTTGCTGAGTTACAAAGTGGAGAGCTTTTTGTACCGAGGCCCGACAGCTTTAGGCCTACCATAAAGCTAGCTACATATGAGAGAGATCCATGCCTTCCCAAACTTGTATATAACTATTTTAACTTGAATATATATGTACCTATTTTAGCTACACTTGAGAGCTTTTTGTACTCGCTTTTTTTCTTGCAAATTAGCACGAAATAGCAACTTTTTCATGAATCCAGCTCTCTGGAATCAAGAAATTTCAGTTACTTAATTAGGATAACAAATCCCTTTTTTTTTACAATTTATTGATATATTAAATAAATCCAAATAAGTAGCTGCTTTGGTTTTATTTACCGATTACATGTTAATCAATATTTTATTGTTTGATCTGAAAAATATTCTGATAACAGATAATATTCAAGAAAAATAATTGTAATAATTAATATTCTGAATACGTATATTTTTATTCTTGTATTTGATGCAAAAGATTTTTTTTTATATTTAATTAAATTATAAAAGGTTTTATCTTTATATGTATATCACATGATGATAGAATGTTGATTATTTATATGTGAGGTTGATTGATTAAACATATTTAATATCTGTATTTTATGATTATATTCTTAATTTTTATTTATTTTCACGTGTTTTCAAGGTAGACGCACAAAATCGCTCATGAGAATTCACAGGTTGATCCATGTTTGTTTTTTTTTAATAAAACATCTTTGCACTAAAATTGTTCTAATTTCGACAAGATTTAAAATTATTTTGAACAAGTGTTATATATATATTACCCCCCTTGGGGGAAAACAACCGAAGAATACACTAATTGCACGTGTGTGTCTAATTATTACACACCCACCCTCCATATCCTCATATCCCAAAAAGATAACGAAAAATAAATAAAATATTACAAAGTCAATAAAACAATTCACTTAATAATGATAGTTTAAGTAAAAAAGATGAAAAAAAGAGAGACAAACACTTCACTACAACAACAAAAAGCTACTCATACCTCAATAACGTGATCCGTTATTTCTTTCCCATACTTTTGGCTCTTTCTACAACGGAATTTTCAATCTTCACTCGTCTTACCAAAATACCCTTCAATGTCACCTAAATTCACCGAGTAGCTAGCGGTAAAATTTTGCCTCGGATGAACAATAGAGAGGGTGGTCTAGTCATTACAGTGGGTTGAAGGTAGATGTGTGTCTATATATGGGCAGCAGTCTCTGCCACCCCACAAATCTCCCTCATCGCCATCACCTCGTGGCTTAAACCTTCTTGTTATTTTTTTTTTTCAACATGGAAGAGGGCTATCAAAAGGAGCTTCAGCTTCTCCCCTCACAGCTTTCCATAGCCGCTTCCTCCTCCTCATCTTCTCTAATGTCATCGCGGCCGATGGATTCTTCATTGAGGTACAGGCCAGTGGCGTCTGATCATCATCAACATCATCAGTTTGGAGGGCCATCACTAGACTTGCAATTATCGATAAGTGTTGGGCCAATCCAGGGACCATCTAACTGTGTTTTAACAGGTCCCATTTGTGATTTCAGCGATGCGAAAACGGATACGAGCTGCGTTGAAACCTTGAAATGGCAGGCTGCTGAGCAGATTAAATTGGCAGCTATTGAAAAGGCTTATGCAGAGCGAGTAAGGGAGCTTACAAGGAGGGAGATGGAGTTGGCGCAGTCAGAGTTTGCAAAGGCAAGGCATATGTGGCAGAGGGCTAGAGAGGAAGTGGAAAAGGCAGAGAGTATGAAAGAGAAAGCTACAAGGAAGATAGATTCTACGTGCATGGAGATCACCTGCCAGTCTTGCAGGCAAAGGCTCAAACCCTGATTGATATCATAAAATCATGCTTTTATGAGATTGAGATGAACTCTTGAACCCTTCATGATGAAGAAAAGGTTAAGTTATTCTAGAGCCAAGTTATTGAGTTTGAATATCTGGGTATTAGATTCCTTCTATTTCTTCATTCAACAGTAGAAGGGATAAGATTGAATCTTCGGTAAAAGGACATCATAAGTGGCAAGATTGAAAAGTTTGCAATAATAATGCCCATTCTGTGTTTTTTTATCATTTGTGATGTGCATGTTGATGGATTATTAACTAGAAAATTCAATTCAATGATGACATTTGCGTTTCTCTTGGAAAATCAAAATGGAAACCAAATCTGAAAAAATAATCATGTACATTCTTAAAGCATTCATAAGAATTGATTCTCAAGACAGCAGACAGCGATTGCCGTACTTCAAAAGTTGCATTTTCAGCAAGCTACATAGGAATTAGACATTGTGGAATAGCTGTGTTGAGATAAATATTTAAACTCCATCAATCAGGAAATTGATCATACGTACGAAACTATTCCTGGGGCTTCACTGCTCAAATCGATGGTTTTTTAATATTATATCATAGATATAAACAATCCTTCGGTGACCAAATTAAATTAAAGGTTAATTGCTTCTAATTTATTAGAAAATAAAGAAATTAAAAGCCAAGACCAAACTGAAAAACATTGAGAAACTTGTTTGCCGTCTCAAAATTGGCTCAAAACATTAATCCTCTTACTTTTCAACTAACCCATTTTCAGTCCTTTCGGTTTTACAAAATTTTCTTTTGTTCCAAAACCTCATTGATCTTATTCCTAGTCGTTGGTAGAGGTGGGAAAGAGAAAGTTATTGGATTTTAATGGTAGAAAGAGAAAACATTGGTTGCCAATATCGATTCCGACCACCAAAATAATTGATCTTGATTTTAATGGATTCTATTCGACGAGGATGGTTCCACTTAAGTGTTGTTTCACCTTGAAATTGCTTGAGATAGTAGATCTAACATCATGAAATTTTTGGATTTTGAGTTTTTTTTTTTTTGACATTTTTTGCATTTTTTGAAGGAAAAAACAAGTTTTTTAGATCTCTAGAGTGCATTTTTGTTGTGTTTTTGGGTCAAAAAATATTTGAAAATGAATATATTTTTTTTGCAACACCCCTAACCTGATTTTCTAATAACCCGGCTGCTAAAATCTAGGCAGAGAATGCGACTTCATACTTTTTAATAAAAAAAAATAGACAAACAACATTTCTTCCACCTAAAAAAAAATAACAATTATCAAAGGCGCGATGCGTGAACTTGGGCTTTTCTTATTAAGGCTCATGTGCGATGGGCCTCCCATGCCTAAGCGCCTAGGCTTTTTTTGGGTGCTTCGGTTTTTTTTTTTAATTTTATCATTCAATATTTGATTTATTTTAAATTAGTCTTTGTGATTTGTTTTGTTTTTTATAGAGTTATCATGTTCTTAGTATGTGTTTGATATTGTGATGCAATGTATTTTTCAAAAATACTTTCCGCTTGAAAATGTATCAAATTAATTTTTATTTTCAGATTTTATTTTTTATATCATCACCTCAAAGCCATTGAAAAAGACTAAAAAAAAAGCATCAATTTGATTCTTTTAGCACATTTTTAAAATGTACCCAAATATAGTTTGAAAAACAAAAACAAACAGCTTTCTAGATAAATGTTCTACTATTTTGTTGGTGTTTGATTTTATGAGCGTTTATTATTATTATTATTTTTTTCCATTCATTCACATTGCCTTTAAACTCAACAACTATATTGTGTCATATTATGCTAACTCTTATATAATTTTTTTTCAAAAAATACATTAATAGTGCCTTATTTTTTTATTCATACTAAAAAATTAATATAAATCGCATCGTAGCGGTGGATAATGATAAAACCTAAGCTCTTATTCAGTTTTGAGTGGGTTAAAATGAGTTGGCATCCGCAGCCAAAATATCACACCTATCAAGAATAAGATGAATTCAATCTCTCTAAGAATGGAGGGAGGGCAGGCGTAGGCAGAAAGAAAACAACAGTATTTATAACTTCCAAGTCACAAACTCTGATCGGCAGCCACCAGACACCATTGTTATGCTTGCAAGTAGAAGTAGATGTGTAGTGGATGCTACAGAAGCTCTAACACCTAATATGGGCTAAATGAGTCAAACCTGATGGAGCCAGAGTGAAGGTAAGAACCTTGATTTTGATAGAAAGGCAAATGAATCAGAACAAAAAGGCAAGTAATATCATCAGTATCAAGACAGAATGTGTATAGCTGCATCCACTTGTATTCAATTTCTTAACTTTAGCTCTGATCAGAAACCAAACACCCACTATCTATGTCTGAGATCCAACACAAAAGAAACATTTGTTTTTGGACAGGACGACCCATTTCACTTGAATGCATCACTCAGAGCAATGAACAGTGCCTCTGCCACCCCTTTCGAGATGTCGCAAGAACGAAATCTACCTTAATTTGTCAGCAACCTCCAAACATGTTGCTCATATACAGTTAACCTTCATGGGTGGCTTCAATAATACACTGAATTGATTCCTTGCTAAGGTCAAAACATGATCTGGTGGGGGCAGAGGATCTTGAAGTTTCAAATATTTGGTCCTCTTGAAAAGAACATCTGCTAACACTGCCAGGAAAGCACGGGGAGAAAAATAAAGGTAAACACCATCAATTAATTAATTGGCATTAGGGCTGTGCAGGATCTTGTGAAGGGTTCTTCAACCTAATTAAAGATCAAAAGCAAACTTCCCCTTTTCACTTTCTAAACATTCGCTGTCTTGCTTTAATGCTTTTAGGACTAACCACTTCTAACTAATATAACCTCAAAAAGACAATTGGTCCACCCTCAAGCTTTTCTATGCTTTGAAGTTTCAACAAGATATATAGCCCACTCTCTTCTCTAATGCACTTCTTAATTTACTTACCAGAATTGATAATTTGCAGCCTCTTCCTTCTGACAGGGGTGTGATTAAGAATCTGTAATGTTCATCACAACAAAGTATCCTAATTGAGCTCCGTAATTACTCGATTATGATCATGCTAATCAAGGAACCATACTCCGACGACATCTGACCACTTGCATCATGGGTTCCTTGTCTTTTATCTTTTATTTGGATACGATCAGAGAAATGCAAGAGCTATTGATTCCATGATGAAGTTGATGAGCAGGATAAAAGTTGTAGGACATACTTGGGATGATCTATCAAACTGTCATTATGACAAAACCTTAACATTTGTCTTTTCAGATTGTCCATATATTATGCTGAAATGATACCGTACCTCTGCCTCCAACTGATGTAGATCTTACGTCCAGCACTTCAATGAATTCTTCAGAAAACTGACCCTAAATTATCCTATTACCAAACAGCAAACATTAATGCCCTCAAGTATCTCCAGTACCAGGTCCTCTGTAATTACGTCTTCTTGAAACAGACAAATAAGTCTTCATCGGTTCCATTAATGCTAAGTAGCCCGTTACATCAATATATATGACTTGTCGTAATTTTGCACCAAGCAATCCACAGCTCGAACAGCACATTACTGCAATTAGCAGTAAATAACCTACTAGTCTAGATCATCTAAAGGTCAGTACCAATCATTAACATATAAAATTTGGCAGAGGTGAGGAAGAACTATTAGAATCAAGAGGAAACAAAAACTGGTGGAGTTCGTTCCTGTCGTGTGAGAATTCATCAAGTGAAAAGTTTTTGCTAGTACTGTATGGCACTGGTGATGGTAAATTTTCCACAGACAACCAGACTGGTAACAATCTTTTTCAAGGCAGCAAGTAGAGCAGAATATGAAATGTTTCGTTATATTCGTTATATCCGAACCAATCAAGAAAGAAAAAGGCACGTAGCTTTAGAAGTTGGGAAAGCTTGGATCATGGTGGGACTCAAATCTCTTGAGAGCCACACCATGTGGGACTGCGAACAATCACACCATTGCATTACTATACTAGGCTAACAGCAGGGATGGTGAAATTTCTTCTTCTTCTTCTTTTCCTTTTTCAATAATGAAAAGCTGAAAGGAAAGATATGGACAAGTGCGGACATTGTACAAAGTTTCCATTTGCAGTTCACATCAGAAAAAAGAAAAAGAAATGGTGAGTCTACACTATGTTCAATCCATATCACATGAACATAGCCAGTAAATAGATATTCTTCAATTACAAGGTCAAGTTCATGGTGTGGAAATTACAAGAATTTGATTATTTTTTTCAATAAAAATATGATACATTGAGTAAGTCGAGTCTTTAAGATTCTGCGCTTGCTTGCTGGCTGAGGCCAGTTGCTGTGATAGCTTAGTATTTGAATGGACTGGTATAGCCTTGAAATAATTGCGACGACTTTTCATTTAATTACCAGCTCCTTCTTGACCCGCGCTACGAGTCAAGTTTTTACTTTTTTCAACTGTAAAACAATAAAATAAATATACGCTGGAAGATATATTTTTAAAATATTAAGATTGTATATATTTAATGAAATATTATTTAAAAAAATATTAAGATAATAACATATTAAATCGATCAGAGTTAATTTTGTTAACTTGTAAAACTTGTAATCTAAATCAATAAAATATAATAGAATATAAATTAAAACAAATTAGAAAATTTAATTTCAATAACAAATATGAATGATAAAAAGAAAAAAAAATATTCAATTTAAAAAAAGAGAATAAAAAAAAAACTCGATTAAATGATGTAAAAGCAAGGCCTGGCCTGTGCGCCTGCTCATTTTATTATTTTTTTGTTGTTTGCCTAATTAAATTTTTTTTGTCAAACAATGTGCACGACATATTATTTACATCTCTAGTTTTCTATGATTTAAGGGTCATCAAAAAAATAGAAAAAGGGTTTTTCAACTCTAATAATATATTTTTAATTATTTTTTTACCCAAAAACACATATAAAACAACCTAAAGACATACATAAATTTTTATTTGCCTTCAAACAATAAAAAAATCAGTCCAAAAACAAAGAATCAATTCAAGATCCAAAAACTTATCAAGGTCATATCTATCTTCTCATATAATTATACGGTGAAATAACACTAAAATTAAACTATTCTCGTTGAATGAAACCCATAAACACTAAAATTGACATTATTAATAGCTAAAATTGTTTTCAACCTATACTTTTTTTTTCTTCCGCTTCTACTTTCTTAAATCAAGGATCAAGAAAAAAAAGAAAGGGGGCGGAAAAAAAGCCTTATAAATGATGTTCTTCAATAAAATTGAAACTACCTTATAAATGGTTATTTCTGCAAAGATTTCTGCTTCCACCCACTTTATGACATGAAATTGTTTGGGAACGCGGTGCAAATCGTGTTTTCAAAAAATTCAAAATTTTTTTTTGTAAAAATTTAATATGTTTTGTATGTTTTGGATCGTTTTGATGTGCTGATGTCAAAAATAATTTTTTAAAAATGAAAAAACATCATTGACATGCATTTTGACACGAAAAGTTATTTGAAAAGCAACCAGAATCATATTGCCAAGCAATCTAGTGAATAACCACTAAGATAACTATTTTCTTCTTGAATTCTTAAGAAAGGGACTTAAAATGTCCATTCCCCACTGGAAGAAAGGCCACGAAGAAAGGATGATGGTTACCTCCATGGATGGATGACGAGGCTCCCCAGGCTAGGTTATTCAGCCAAAGCCTTTTTTATATATATAGAAGAAGAAAGTCAACTTTGGAGGCTAAAGTTGATGTCTACGTAAGATTACAAACTTTTCTCACTTTCATTTCCTACTTTGGTAGGTTGATTGATGCATTACAGAAAGAAAGAGGGTGAAATATGAGGGACCTAAATGTTGCCATTTAAAAAGTAAGAGGGTGAAAGCGAACTTCTCACCTAATTTTTTAAAACCACCACCCTTTTTCTCAGCTTTTATCACTCTAGTCCTTTAACTTAGAAAACAAATTCAATAATCAAATTGAAAAAACAAATTCAATGAATTGTATGTGAACAAGAGTTACAGTGATTCTCCCACTCAATCATCCTTTTATGTCTGGTTTATTTTTGCATTTTAAAATTATTTTTAAAATAATTTGAATATTTTTTTTAAAATTAATAATTTTTTGGTATTTTCAGATTTTTTTGATGCATTCATGATAAAAATAATTTTTAAAAAATAAAAAATATTATTTTAATACATTTTCAAATTAAAAACACTTTAAAAACCATCTTCAATTCAAAACAACCCTTTAATGTTTTTGTTAATTAACTTGAAAATTCCTGGGAAACCTGCGCAACATAATCCAAAGCCACGGAAAGACTACAAGTAGGCTCTTGAAAGAATCTTCTGATGTTTAAAGCTCTTTACAAAGTCGCCCAATGGAAGAGTGCTACACACAACAGCTTCTGCCACGGAGACAACAAAATAAATCCAATTAAGAGCTGAAGAACCAATATTTAATCACTTGTAAATTGTCATTGCACATTGCTAACTACTGTGATTAAGGTAAGTATTTAGAAGAATTTATTCTTCTAATACATCAAATTATATATTTATACTCACATGGAGAGGGAATTTAGAGTCTGTTGATAGCGGTTGTTTTTTAAAGTATTTTTTACTTTAATGGATTGAAATAATATTTTATTTATTTTTTTAAATTTATTTTTAACTTCAGCATATCAAAATCACCTAAAAATATTAAAAAATATTAATTTGAAGCAAAGAAAAAAATAAAAATAAAAATTAATATTTTTTAAAAATATTTTTAAAGCGCAAAAACAAATGAACTTTTAATCTTGATGATTCTCAAATTAATTTAATAATACCTTTTATATCTAATTTGTTTTTGAATAATATTAAATATAAACTAGTTTGAAAAATAAATTAATTAAAAGAAAACTATTCGATTTGAATTTGATTCGATAAGTTATGTATCAAGTCTGATTAATCAAGCTTATAAGCTTTCAATTATGTATCTTAATTAGTATTATTAAGTTTTTTTTTAGCATATACAAGTAAGAGTATTTTATTTTTTATTTTAAATTATTTTTTTTTATATTTTCACATCAATCAATATTTTGAAAAGTATTAAACATAAACTAGTTTGAAAAATAAATAATTATTTCAATATATTTTTAAATAAAAAATAATTTAAAAAATAACCGCTACCATGATATCAAATATATTCTAATTAAAAATTAAATTTGACAAACTAAGTAACTATGAATTATGGCTATCACACTTAGATTTGATCCAAAAATCATAAAATTAATCAAGAGGGGAGTTGTTAAAAAAAGAAGATGGAAATACACATATTTATGCATGATTATAATTTCAGTTACATTCTCAGAATTAGATATTGGCGGGAACCAATTTAGAATAGAAACGCTGCGTTTCACAGATATATATAACGAAAAGAACGACGCGTCATCTAGTGTGATCGGCATCCACTGTCCGGAAAAATAAAATTCCAAATTTGAGTTACAGAGATAATTCAACAAAACCCTAGCTAGCCCAAAAGTCACCACCATGAACCAGAAGATGAAGATTAACAATGAGAAGAAGAAAAACATGGAGTTCGAATTCTGCAAAGCATGTAATTTGAATCACGATCAAGGCCAAAACCACAAGTACTTTCCAAACCACAAAAAATCACTCTCTAATTTCCTCTCTCGTTTCCAAACCAAACTCGCCGACATTCGCTTCTTTCTCAAGAACCCTACCATTCTCCGCCCTGAACTCGCCTCTCGCAATCGCATCTGGTGCATCTTCTGCGATTTCGATATCCACGAAACTGGCAGCTCCTTCGCATGGTAAAATATAAAAAATAAAGAAATAATATTCAATTACTCAAATATTTTTTTATTTCATTATCTTCAGTATTTATTTTAATTTTCTGGTGTTTGTTATTTAATTTCTAGTGCAATTAACGTGTTTCTTCCTCTTCTTCCTTTTCCTTTATTCTGTAAAAAAAAATAGTGCTAAGGCGATTAGTCACTTGGCGAGTGAGGAGCATTTGAAGAAATTGAAGCACTTTATGTGGAAATACGGTGGTGGAATGGATCGTGTCGATACTTTTCGGATTTCGGAAGCTGATGCAGCTAAGGTATCAGCCAAATTCGTTGTTCTATTCTAGATTAAGGTTGTGTTATTGGGTTTTTTTTAGTATGAATATGATAGCATTGGTTTAAAAGTTTTGTATTACTTGACTAATTTATGTTATGTTTCTTAAATGTTAGTGGGAGAAGAAGTGTGAAGCTTTGAGGAATGATGCGTCATCATATAGTGATGGATCACGAGGGATGCAAGTCAGACCTTCAAATGATATCCGCGATGAACTCAGCCATGAAAATATAAATAGCTTTGAGAATAATAGTTTGGATAATGTTAATTTGAATATTTCAAATGGTGTTATGCCTTTACAGTATTATACGAATGAGTATCAGATATCCAATTCAGGATTCTCTGCAGCTAGGAATGCTGGACCATCCATGTATGGTGCTGTATCCACTTTGCCTGTGGGCGCACGTTCTGCTACAAGTTTATGCAATTCAAACGATACAACGGGTAAGAATAAGCTGTTTATTTGATATCTCTTCCTTCAATGAGGTAGCTCTGAATGGAGGTATATTGATACTAGTTCTGTTGCATGTCCCCTACGCTTGAAATATGCAGGTAATTGGAATAGCCAACATTCTGTCCCTTATAACAGTATAAACTGTGCATCTAATCCTGTAAATGGAGAGGTGAGTTTGGTCCTTTACACTCTTTCTCTATGAAGCTCATTTCATTTTCTCCAAAATTAGTAGATTATTTTCTTCTTCTGGAACTTTTACCTGTGGCTGAAATTTTGTGGTGAGATTTATCTTGTACCACATATGCAATTCATTAGTTAATTAACTGTTGGGTTTCTCTGGATTAGTTTTGGGGGGGATATGGTACATGGCTGGTGGTGCATTTGAATTTATGTTGATACCTATCTTTAAGTGTTGCATTTATTAGTTTTACTAGATAGGCTGAATATCTGTCGAGGTTGTATGAGGGTGTGCAGCATTTTGGTGTACATCTTTTCATTAAGTGATTGTTCTAGTAGTCATATGAATGGTGACTGGATATGAAACTACTTGCACTTATCCATCTTTTCTGTTGTTTATTGGGTGGCTTTGATAATCACTAAGCTGTATTAAGAGGATATTTTTTTCCACAAGTAGATTAAGAGGATTCTTTTTCCCCCCTCTACTTGTGAATACTATTTTTTGATCATTTAAATGAGGGTAAGGTGGAAATGTCAGGTGCATAAATCTGTCAAGATGTCATGTCCTACATGTATATTGACACTCTTAACCAGGATGATGATTTGTAAAAGATTTTGCAGGCGTTATCCATTTAGTGTTATGATGTGCAAATTTCCATATTGTTTTATGTATAATCTCCTTCTTCCTCATTTAATTGCATGCCTGTTGTACCATCCAACTTCTACATGCTGTCAAGGTTTTGTTTTTGCTTGATGCTCAGTGATGTCAAGGGCTCTCGGGAGGACTTTCAATTCTGCATGTACTTGTTTTGGTGTTAAAATGTGTAAACTTGTATTTGTTTGCTATAGCTGTGCCAGGTTTATCAGGATGAGAGAATTGGACATGGAGTGAGCAGTTTACAGGGTAATGATTTTTACATCTCATTTCCATTATTATTCTACTGTTATCATGGGTCGTACATGTATAATTTGAATAGCATGGTGAATGGGGTACTGTTATCATGGTGTTTTATTAGATGTCAAATCCTCATCTTGTAATTGTTCTGTTAGATTCGCAGAATATCCCTCAAGTTCCTGCTATTGCTCCACAATTGGCTGGAGGCTCTCAAGTGCCTGCCTTGACCCCACAAATGGCTGGAGGAAATGTGCATACTGGAGCTCCTCCACCATGGTTTGAAGGAACTGATACAAAACAGCTAAATTTTCAACTAACACTTTCTAATAAATCCATGTCGAGTTCAAATAAATCTGGTAAATCATATAAATTGAACCCAAAAAGGGTAGGAGCTGCTTGGGCAGAAAGGAGAAAGATTGAGATGGAGATGGAGAAGAGAGGAGAGGCTGTCAAGAGTGATTACAATGCTAACTGGCTTCCCAATTTTGGTAGAGTTTGGCAGTCTGGGAGCCGAAAGGAGTCTAGAAAAGAATTTGAGAAGGAGAAAAAAAAATTATCCAGTGTTAAGATTGATACTGAGATGCCAATTATGATACAGCCATATATCAGCAAACGGATGGTAATCACTAAGCTCCAAGTTCTTGTGTGTATTATGCAGTTCATAATATGTCCCATCTTTTCCATTTTCAGGCTTGACTCCTTTTGTGGTGGCAATTGAATTATACATTTCATGTTTTGAACATCATTGCAATACGTTGTTTTCTTGTTACATGATTGTCCATGTTAATAGATAGTGACATCTCTTCACATTTAAACTCGACTCAAGTTATTATGAGTTCTGTAATAGGACACCAGTCTACTTCAGCATAATTTGATAAAAGAAAAATTGTAACTAGGCATTTGCAGGTGGTCAAGTTATCATAGCTATTGGTCATTCCTCAAGAAGTACCAGCAGTTCAGCTTTGTAGGTAGCAGTCTAGGCTAGTTTGAGGTGACATGCCTTGTTAAAACCTCTTTGCGTATTGGGTTGACGGCATTGTATTTAAGTCTAGCATAAATTTCATTGATTTGTGCATGTTATGACGGGCTTGTGGAAAATTAGTTTATTTTCTAATACGTTTATATTTTTTATGCAACACAGAGGAAGGATGCAGGTAAATGATGTCTGCTGTAGGATCATCACAAGCTAAAAATGCTTCTGGTGACGATCATGATGGGAGGGTACTACTGCTCCCACCTCAACTTCAGATTTTGGACCTGAATGTATATATTTTTGCCAAAACAAGGAATCATTACAAACTTAGCCCAGAAATGGTAAATCACTTTTTGGGTCTGTCTTGTAATCATGGTAATGTTAGATGTTGGGGTTGTTGATGCCCTTTTAGTATACCTTAAATTACATTTCGCAGATCTCTCATATTAGACATCAGATTCTTTTTTGTTCATGTCAACTTTTACTGTTCACCCATACCTTAAATTACATTTTGCAGATCTCTCATGTAAGACATCAGATTCTTTTTTGTTCATGTCATTTTTTACTGTTCACCCTTAGAGGTAGTTTAGTTGGTGTTCTATCTACTGCTTTTGACCTTGCCACTACTTCCCTGTGTTCAAATATCAGAAAAGCAAACTATGGAACCCAAAACATCAAAGTATTTTTTTTTTTTAAATATAGCTATTAGGTCACTTAATCTTCTAATAAGAGAGCCCTTTTCTTTAATTATGTAGAAACAGCTGTGGACAATGAGTTACGCAGCAAAACATAGTCCTTTTCCAACGATGGTTTCATTGGGCAAAATCCATGGACAGTATTCAATTCTTGGTAATCCTACCTTAAACATGAATCAACTTTAAAACAATGAAGTTTGTTTATGATTGGCTGAAAATATTTTCCGTGTAGATGGAAAAGTGCTTGTATTTACTCTCTTTGTACTTTGAATTTGCTTCTCTTCAAGAAGGTAGTGACCTGATGCCTGATGGTGTTTAGATGTTAGGCCTTTGATTGGCATAGTCTTGGCTTTTATATGGATAAAAGATGTCATGACATCTGAAACAAGCTTCACTATGTGCATGGAAAGAATGATCATGAACTGTACAGACTAGATTTTTCACTGTGCGAATCAAAACCATCACTCTATAGCAACTGTTTGGTCTGAGCAGAATCCTGAAGAATTTGATTTACCTGGGATCCTAAAACTCCAGATTTTCCTCTTTGAAGCAATCAAGTTCACATCATACAGAAATTCCCAGGAAAACCACTTCTCAATTGTCCTATCAACATCATGTACCATTACATCTGTTGCGTTCCCAGCTCTTGCTATCATACTAGCTGTGTAGATTGCCTCCATTCTGCCCGGTGCCTCTGGTGAGTGGCCACTTGAGCAGTTGAGCCATCCACCGCCACCACATTCCATTTAAGCTCATAAACTTCCTGGGGCAAGTTTTTCAATGCAAGTTTGCATGATGAATTCTGGAGCATTTCTGTGTGTGGTGCACAAGCTGGGCTTTTCCTTGCACATTCAAGCAGCTTGTAGGCCTTCTTTGCAGGTGTCTGGTAGTCAACCTTGTAGATTTGAGTGGTGTTCCATTTTGCTCTGGCGGCATTTATTTTGTCAGGATCATCCTCTAGAAAGATTGTGATGCCACCTGATTTGAGACGGACAGTTTCATGTACTGGGTGTGGTTTTTGTATGCCAAATTCTAACTTGTCAATTCGATGCCAACATATCACAACCTAGTGTCATTATTCATTAACAAATCTTTAAACGCTTCCGGGAAATCACTGTGCAAAAAAAATAAAAAATACATATTATACTTGCATTTCATTTTTTTTTTTGTTGAAAAACAAATATACAGCAAGCGAGTCAAATAGCTAGTAATATGTACTAAAAATGCCTAGGACAATCACCTTAGCAATTGTTTTATGTTCTTATTTTTTTCTTTCAATTACATTCTTTTATAAATTAATTAATAGCTAGTAAACTATTTTGTCAAAATTTGTTAAGGATTAAAAAAATTCTATGATGGGGATCGAAGTGAAAAATATGGAGAAATATAATGTCTAATTTGAATTTCAGAAGCAAACTTCATTATGCTCTTAAAGTTTATTGTTTTTATTTTTTCAGTATCTAATAAGAGAGATGAAAGAGAAAATCACCGTATTCCGGTTGAAGAGAGTGAAAGACGTTGATTGGAACTGATTTTGGCAAAAAAAAAAAAAGCATTTTGGTGTTAATGATTTCTTTTCAACAAGAAGAGAGTTTATTGAGGTGTTATTTGGACTTCAACGTGTCTAAAAAAGTAGATCTTAACTTGTAAAAGTTTTGGAAGTCGGGTTGAGTTTTGGTTTTTATTATGATTTTTTGGATTTTTATAGCCTTAAATGAGTTTATTTGATTTTTTTATAATGTGTTTTTATGGTTTTTTTGGGTAAAAATGGTTAAAGAAAAGAGTTTTAGGTCCGTTTGTTTGCTCGAAAATAATTTTTTTTGGAAAGTAGTTTTTTTGAAAAATGGATTCCTGAAAAGTAAATTATTTTTTTATATTTGATAGCGTCACAGAAAATAAGTTGGAAAACACTTTCTAGTATTTAGTTATGTCATGAAAAATAAGCTGAAAAATAACTTATTAATATTTTTTTTAAGTTTATTAAAATAATGAGTAATAAATCTTATAAATTAAAAGGTTGAAAGAGAATGAAATTAAAAAAAAAAAATCTAATTTCATAAATTATTTTAAATAAAATAAATAACAATGAAAATAATGAAGATAAAATCTAACAGATAAAAAATTAAAAGATAATGAAATTAAAATAATAATAATAATAACAATTTTATAAATTATTTCAAATAAAATAAATAATAATAAAAAGAATGAAGATTAAATTTGATAGATAAAAATTTCAATTAAAAAAAAAAGAAACAAATAACAATCATAAAAATGAGGATCAAAGTTAATATAAAAATCAAATTCTAAGAGGTGAAATTAAAAAAAAAGATTCAAAACAAAATATATAGCAATCAAAAGTTTGAGGATCAAATTTGTTATAAAAAATAATTAATATGATATTTCTAAATTTTTCACAATTTCTGGAATGTGTTTTCTGTTCAAAATAAAGAGAGAACACTTTTCTGGAAAACAAACTAAATTTTTCTCTAATTAAAAAGTATTTTCTGTTGATTAATTTTTTTAATAATAAACAAATATAAAAAAAATTAAAAAAATTATTTTTCATCTAACAAACGAGATCTTAATATAATATTCATCTACCCTGTTTTTCCGACCATTAATGTTGCGGGTGGAATCTGGGTTTACTCCAAGAAGACGACTTGTCCGTTACTTTGTTTAAAACAATTGGTTTTGATTAAATCAAAATTGGGCGCGAATGTTGAGCAAAGGTGTTTGTTCTGTGTGGTTAAAGGTTCGAATCACACTGTCGGCCTTTCCTTAATTTGCTTTCAATAACCCAATTGCAGCGTTACCCTCCAGCAAATAGGGAAATACATTTTTTTTTGTCATTTTCAAACAAATAAAAATTTGAAACTATTTAATACATGCTAACAAGAAAAAGGAATGTCAAGAAAATTATATAATTATAATCATAAATAAAAATTTGAAACTATGAAGTTTTTGGGATGTTAAAAAAACAATTTTGACATTAAGTTGATGGTCAATTTAATATAATAAAAATTAATTTTATTGATTAAAAATAATAAAACTTTGGGAATCCTCTTCTTTTCTTCATTGTACATGAGGCTCCGCTCGTTTTAAAGTATTTTGGTACTTAATTTTAATTTTTTTAATTTTAATTTTTAATATTTTTTTTATTTAATATTTGTTTGATTTGAATATGTTTTTTTTTATATAACTAAATTAAAAAATATATATTATTCAATTCAATAAGTCTATTACTTGGATTACAAGTCTTACATGTTAAAAGTTTATATATATATTATATATATATATATAACTTGTAGGGTGGAAAATAAGCTAGTTGCCCTTACTAGGGCTTTCTACGTGTCTGTGCTGGCGTAGGGCTTACAACGAGAATTCTTGTACCATAACTCTGATTTATGTATAGCCATACATTTTTGCTCCAGAGGGCAGCCTAGCAACTGCGTATTAAATTGGGAGAAAGATATGAGACCCCTTTTTTTAAGAAATCAGACCTGCAATTTTTAGAGGATACTGCAATCAATAGTAATAATAATAAAAAAGATTATTAAAAAACAAATTAAAAGCGATCATGGGTTCACTATATACATAGTTTTTTTTTTAAGTTATAATTAAGTTGTCTAAAAGGTAATTTGATACTTTAATAAATATAAAATATAATTTAAAACTAAAGTTAGTTAGCGCGTGTAACATGTGAGGTGTTCACTATTTTCTAATAGTGCGTGCAACTTTTCCAGACATCCAAATGATAATTTTCATGAAAGCATTGGAAGTGTTGAGGCATCTCCTTCCATGTGGGGCAGTGCAAGTTGTCATTTATGTAATGGTATATCACTAATGTTTTTTTTTCTCTTATCTCCCCCTCAAAATTCACCATGGTCATTCAAAATTTTTGAGTTATCATTTTATTTACTGATATTGCAACCCTGGTTTTTATTTTTAAAATTTTTATTCTTGACCTTTTTATTAAATTTCAATTTATTTTCAATTTTTTCATTTAATGATTTGTTATTTTTTCAAATCTAATCCTCATTCATTTGATTTTGATTTTTTATTTTGGGTCCTTTTGTAAATTTGATTTTTCTTTTCAAATTTCATCTTCAATTCAAAATTATAAGTTGTCATCTCATTTATTTATTTTTTTCAAATTTGGTCACCTTTCTCTTAATTACTATTATTTTGTTTTGGATCCTTTTATATGATTTTTTTTTTCAATTTCATCTTTCAATATTTGATTTATTATTAATTGAGTTTTGTGGTTATTTTAGATACGATGCTTCCGACTTAGTGACTTGAAAAAAACTAATATAGGTAGGGATCATTTTTTTTTGCAATTTGTTTTTCAATTTCATCTTTTAACATTGTTTATTTTGAAAAATAAGCTTCATAAATTTCATCGGTTGTCTTTCAATTAGGTTATCTCGATTTCATGACCTGGACAACGAGTTTGGCTGGTTAACTCAAGTATTTTTTAGGGTCGTTTTTTTCTATTTTTCAGTTTCATAATTCAAAATTAGATTTATTTTTAAATTAAGATTCATCATTTGCCCAATTTTTTCTTCTATTAGGTAACCTCATTCACATGATCCAACTTGCAAGGTTTCACAGCCTTACACAAGTTTGCAGGTGTTGATTTTTTGGGCTTCTTTTTATTGATTGATATTTTTTTCGATTTCATATTTCTATATTTGGATTGTTGAGAATTGATTACCGTTATTTTTTTTTCAATTTTCCTTCTATGAGGTTGTCTTGGGCTTACGAATCGGGTTGCGAGTTTTCCATAGTAGCTCGGGTTGACTCGGGACACTTTATTTTGTTATTTTTTTTCAATTCCATCCTTTAACATTGAGTTATCTTATAATTAAAATTTGTAATTTATTTTCCGTTTTGATAGACATTCTTTTTCTTCTAGTCATCATTATCACATTTTCTTTTGAAATTCGAGTCATAATTTTTTTTTCCTTTCTAAAATATGCTAATAATATCTGAACAGTATTTTTTATGTTATAGAAAAATCAGTCAGACCCGCGACGAAGCGTGAGTGAACTATACAGTGGAAGCCTAAAACTCAAGAAAAAAAGTATAATTTTTTAATATATATACAGATCTGCTAATACTACATGTCCGATTAATTTCAAGTTGGTTTCGATGAATATATAGATCAGTAGATAATTTATTAATTTCAACTCCAGTATTTTAGAAGAGGGGTTTGATAATTTTGCAAGCAAGTTTATTCTACTGACATGGTGTGAATTTTTTTAGGGAGATAACAAAGTTTTCACCTGACGAAGGTAGTTTCAGTTCTTAAATTCAGCGCCATAGAATTTATCTGAAGCACCAGTCCTACTAATTCACTGATTCACATATATTCTTCAAGTCTTTTTCTTATCATATTTTCATGATGTGTAGCCTTATTTTTTTTCCGCAAAACCAAAATATAATAAGTTGTGTAACATGTAATTATCTTCTTTCAGACTATGCATCAGAATTAAAGATCATCTAAGGCCCACTATAATCATTGTTAGTATTTATCAATTTTAACACATCTCACTGTATGGTATAAAAAAAAATTATCGCTTTCAAGCTCAAGGTGGAAAAGCAAACAACAATGGTTAGAAAATTCGAAGGGAAAGAGAGTGGGGAGGGGGGAGTTTGTTTAAGTCTTGCAGTCCTTTTCAAGCTAAACTTCGAGAAAAGTCATATTCTAAATAACTCAATATCTGGGAAGATGAACTGCTTAAGTATTCATTAAATATGCATGGAGTGTCAAATGGAATGAAGAGAGTATTGTAATATTTAATTTTTCTTCAGTGGTATTCTTCAACAGAAACGGGGGACTGCGCATATGGCAGCAAATCTCAGCTAGCCTGGAAGCACAACATTTTCCACTGATTTTAAGTATAATCATGCAATTCGAGGAGATGCATCTATATATTATCTTAAGGTCAATTTGCAAATTATAATAAGCTTTTCTTAGTACTTTGTCTCTATGGAAGTATTCCTTTCAGGCATCTAAGGGCGGCATGTTATACTTCTACACCGGATTGGAATAAACCTTGTTCTTGGTTTCTTCAGCACCATGTCTAAAAGGGCCTCCAAAATCCAGCAATTTTCTAGAACAGTTATTCATTTAATCCATATACGAGCACAGGATGGGGCTTATCTGACTGGCACCTGGAGCAATAGCGGAAGACTACTGCCGGCAGTAACTTGGCTGATGTCAATATGCTGACATTGCTGCTTAATGTTAACATACCAGTTTCTAATCATATTATCACCCTCAGGAATCAGGATAGCTACCTGCCATTAAAAACCATTGTTGCTAAACAATGCCAAGTTCTGAAGAGGTTCATCAGAAACTTTTATAGAACTCAGCTACAATCCCTCTACTGATTTACAAATTACAACAAGCTTGGCTTCGAAACAAGTTCTTAGGTTTAGGGTCGGCCTTCACACCAAAGGACTCGTGTAGTTCAACACAACCAAGTCCTCCTTGTTAACTAAAGGTTCTTAAATGGTCGCTTTCCATTGAAGATTTAAAAATTTAGAGGCTGATGTTTCCTCCCAATTGAATATATTTTTGCCGTTGGTTGCCACTCTAATATCATTTGAGAATTAAGTTTTTTTTTTTTCTCCCTTCTGACTATTTATCCTGGAGTCGGATTGATAGAGGCGTGGAAGTCGAGCTAAATTAAAGGTATAATCAAGGTTTATTATATGCTAAATACTCATATTAACTAATGATCATATGGCATATACTAATCTTTTATAAGATTAAAAAACCATGGATAGAATACGAACTGGAAACCATCAACTGTTGATAGTTCCCAGTTTTAGAACATTGCTCTTGTCATTGTCAGCATGCCTTTCGTTATCGTGACTTATTTTTATTTTCTTGAATAGCTGACATTCATATCCAAGCTTGCAACAAGAAATGTTTTAGTCAGTTTGGCTTGGTCTTCTCTTCAGAGCTGACTCTAATTTCTTCCACCAAATCCCCTACTTGCTCCTTTTCCCAGTGGTCACTTTCGGTTTCTTTAATACTCCTACTCACTTCCTTTTTTGTTCTCGGAGGGTTTGACTACTTTGGTTTCTCATTCTTAGGCTCCCTTGGTCCTTTCTTTCCATGAATCTCTTTGTTTCATAATTTTTTCTTGCTGATACGTACAGCAGTAAATTCCCTGTGGTGTTCTTGTCTCCCAACCCCCTCGATCCCATGGGTAGGAACAATGAAGGAGAGGTTCTTTACAGTGCAGGATCTAAGGTAAGTAACTTGTACTCTATAAAAAGTTGTCTAACCACAAAAAATGTTCAGGAATTCTAATTAAGGTTGACAAAAAACTAGGCCAGGATGGAAGGTCAAAAGAAAAAATCTCTTCTTGCATCTATAACCAAACCTGGAGTCGAAAATAGCAGACCAAGCAGTATGGTTGTGAAGGTATATTTCAATCTATAAACAATCTAGATTATGTTTTTGTAGGGTTGTAATGCATATCTATCTAACTAGTTTTGGTTGTATACAGAAAGCACATACCGTAGTTCCTGCACATATCTTGGCAGAAGCCATATCGACAATTCGTGGTCTTGACCTCAGATGGTCAGGTCCGATAACAACAACAGAAATGCAATATGTTGAGCAGTATGTCTTGGCGAAATACCCCCAATACGCTGGCTTTATCGGAGAGAAGGTTGATCTATCTACTCTTTGTATCAACGAGGAGATTTCAGAGCCTTCACCTGACGACAAGAATAAGTCACCAAGGGCTAGTCCGAGAGAGGTCTCCATACCATCCTTGGGAAGCAATCACCCTGACTTGGATAGAACCCAGTTAGAGCCATCAAGACTGCTTGATATTCTCACAGAGAAATCCTCATTTCCAGGGAGTTTCGTATCAATACCTGAAATTCAAGCTCAGCACAAAGTTCTGAGGCACTGTGGATTACTCGATAATGAGTATCTTGTCCTATTCACTCAAAACTACAAAGATGCAATGATGTTAGTAGGGGAGAGCTACCCTTTCTTCAGAGGGAAATTCTACATGACTGCTATCGGGGAAGAAATGGATTATGTAAAGGAATTCGCCAGTTACAAGGAATCAAAAGTGATCCCGACGCCAGAGACTTGGTTGGATTTGAGAATCAAGGGATCACAGCTCAGCCAGTATTTTAGAAGGAAGTGTAAGCACAGCCCTAAGGGGCTGTTCTCATACCCAGCTGATGTGCATGGAACTCGTTATTCTATGCATTGGGTATCAGAAGCCCATCGGAACTCATGGCATGTTCTGCTGGACGCAACTGCACTTGTTGTGGGAAAGGATAGGTTGAATCTTGCACTTCACAGGCCTGACTTTGTGCTGTGCAGCCCTGACAATACCCCTACTAATCCTTCAACAATCACATGCCTTCTTGTTAGGAAGAGATCTTTTGATACAACAGCTTCTTCTTAGCTCGAAGATTAAGACGGGGTTTTTGTTTGTGATTTTTGAGCATGCTTGGACTGGTTAATTAAGCAAAGTCAATACATGTTTTCACCTTGGTGTCTGAAATCGGTAATCTGATTTGGTTAATTTTAACCTGTCATTGAATTGTCCTTCACCCTACGAATAATCCTATCATTGAATAACCTTCACTCTTCGGAGGCGGAAGCATCTAAAAAAAGTCCACAATTATGTGTTTAATGTATACTGGAAATGATGTGATGAGTTATTTGCTGATATATAAAAATTAACAATTAAATCATTGTATATGTGTTAATAATATAATTTTTGGTTTTTTTTACAATTTTTTTTTCAAGTTTGAGGCTTAACGTGGTGGTTAAGATGGTCTTTAGTTATCCCTTGAACCATGCGCCCGTCACATTCCGTTTGGGTGCAGAGTGCAGAACCACTTGCATCGCTTACTTTTAACTTCTACCCTGAACCTTATCAAGGTAATAAAAAGAAGTGAATCCATCAATTTTCATCTATGGTTATGAATCTGACAAAGCCAACCTAGAGAGTACTTGATTCTTACAATCCCTCTATCAAAAGATCAGAAAGCATCAAGATTATGTGCCTGGTCTGTAGCGATCGAAGATTTCGATGACGATTGTTTCTTCTCGCAATCCTCGCATTAAAAATTGCACCAATCAAAGAATTTATCTGAAGGACTTTGGATCATTATGACTATCCTCTGTATCTGTCTGACGTCTTTGAAACCACGAAAGATGTGGAATCATCAAAACTAAGAGCCCAGATCAACACCATCTTGAGAATCAAACTGGCCTGTCATGCCAATAACATCATCAAACTGCTGAAGAACCAACCGCACTCCCAAGCTCAGAACTCAGTGCAGACATGCCTAGACTGCTGCGCACAGCTGGACAGTCAAAAACTATACTTGTACCATCACGGCAATTCATGCCTTTCCAGGAACAAAATATCCTGTAAACCAGCCAGTGCAGACACGGCACCAGCACCCCACCCCTGAGACATTTTCCTCTTTCAAACATAGCTGGAGGCAGGTTATCTACACACTGAAGTTCAAATATCTGGACCCTTTCAAAGAAACTAAACCCACGTTAAATTTTATTGACCTACATGAACACACATGAAACATACAGGTCCCATTGTACAAACAGAACGCGAAACATACACGTCCCAATGTATAAACAGGACATAGTAGGTGGTCAAAACAAGCACACCCCTACCTCGGAAAACCAGTCCTGCTTCTGTCAGCTGGCTCTTTCCGTTTTTACTACATAGAGTTAGACCAGCAACACGTTTGAAGCTTCTTCAGCCATTTCCTATAAAGGACAATCACACCGCCTCTTTGACCATTAGCTTAACAGATCTTTTAGTCCCAAAATTTCCACAAAAAAACCAAAAGAAAGAAAGAAAGGACAAGGAACAGAATGTTAGGAATATAAAAATTATTAAGACTCGATATTTATTAAACTATTGCCATGATTTTTCATTAATTCAGGGATCTCGACCTCTCCTGTCTTAATGTCAACCAAAAGGTGCTGATATCTTGTGTGTGTGTGTGTGTACAAGATATTATGATCTCTGAACAACAACTCAAATCACAACCCAAATCTACTGTAATTTCAGAGCTTTGCATCATGTATATACACAATTCATAATATAAAAAACCAAAAGAAAGTTTCCAAGAAAGACAGAAGAAAATCACCGCCATCAACAACTTAGTGATTAACCAATATAAATATATCCAACAGTGATAAAATCAAACATATTCACACACACATAATGATTTAATTAGTAACTTTCATACCATTTCATAACCCATTACACCATATACATAGTCCACCATCACACACCATGTACGAACTCATCACACAGTGTATAACCCAACATCACAGTGTATCATCTTCCTTGAAAAATAGCGTGTATACATAGAGGATGTCAAGTTCGGCTTGGACGGCCCAATTTCCTTTCTTTCTTCTTCTCTCTTTTCTTTTTTATTCTCTTGATTTTCGCACATAACTCTCTCTAAAATTACGAAGTTGTCTTCATTTGTTTTTGGATGTCAACATTGGTTGGATTTACTTTTGTTTTTTTGTTTTTTTTTTATATTAAACTGAATATGAATTATATTTCTAAATATTTTTTTGGTTTGCTTACTATTATTTTATCTTGATATTATAACTTGGATTATAAATTTAATAGGTTAATTTAGGTTCACTCAGTTTTTTTATCTTTTTTAATTAATTTTATTTTTTAATTTCATTATTCAACATTATATTATTTGAGAATTGACCTATTAATTTTTTTTTCTATGAGGTTATCTTAATATCGTAGTCTAGATCACGGGTTTCCCATATTAACTTGAGTTTTTTTGTTATTTGTTCTTAATTTATTATCTTTTTTCAATTTATTTTTTATCATTTTTAAAATTAATTTTTTCTAATTTTATTATTTATTATTTTATTAATTAGAAATGGAGTATTTTCTAAGAAATTATGGATGTTTTATGACTTTAATAGGATAGATTTAAGTATGGTAAAAAAATAGTCCAGTATCACATTTTCATTATTTAGAGAGAGAAAAAAGTGTTGCCCAATGTACATTGAATTTTGAATTCATGATTGCTAGAAAACAAACACTTTAGGAATATATATATATATAATTGATTTGATGAGTGTAATAGTAATCTAGTTTTGTAATAAGAATCTATGTATTGATTCTTGTACCAAAATGCCAGGCCCCACACTGAAATATGTAATCAAATAAATATATTTAGCTGATCTTAGAGAGACCCATTTGCAGCATCTAAGAAGACAAACGTTGTGGACCGTTCTGCAGAAGCAACTCCTAAACGACTTTTATAAACTTGAACTGTCACAATATCATGGAGTAAGAACTCACAGCCCAAAACCATGAATGAATCAAAACACGACTAAATTTGCACTAACAAGCAATTCAGGAGAATCAGGAGAAATCCTATCATCCTCCGAAGCCCTTTTTGTTTTTCGAAGACGGCAAGCTAACACCTTTGCACGAATTATTGGGGAATCGGATACACAACTAGCACCCTGATATCTTCAAATTTTCCTTTTTTTCTCCTGCAAGACAATTCATTTTATGCAACCTAGCCATTCTAGCCCTGCAATACATCATATGACTAGCCTACATATGCACAAGCTCATTGAAAAGTGCCACTTTATTGAATATATAAAATCTCAATACAAGATTCAAATATAGGTCCACATAACAGACACAGCGTGGAATAACACAGAACATTCATATAATTTTTTTAAAACATCTGTGCAGAGGAAGATCAGTACTTCGTTCTTCCATCACCCTCAGTTATCACATCTTTAAAAGCCCCTCCACTTGGGATCATAGGCAAGACATGTTCTTGGTGGGGCACAATCACATCCAATAAGTATGGCCCGGGAGTGTTCAACATTTTTTGAATTGCTGCTCTAAGATCATCCTTTCTCGTGATGCGGGCAGCAGGTATTCCACAAGCTTCTGCAAACTTCAACATATTGGGAAAAATCTCAGACTCGTTCGATGGATTACCCAAATATGTGTGAGCCCGGTTAGCTTTGTAGAATCGATCCTCCCACTGGACCACCATGCCCAAATGCTGATTGTTCAGAAGCATTATCTTGACAGGGAGATTCTCCACACGAATAGTGGCTAACTCTTGGATATTCATGATGAAGCTTCCATCACCATCAATGTCCACAACAATGGAATCAGGATTCGCAACAGCAGCTCCAATAGCAGCAGGCAATCCAAAACCCATCGCCCCCAACCCCCCTGATGTCAACCACTGCCTTGGTCTCTTATACTTGTAAAACTGAGCAGCCCACATTTGATGCTGCCCAACCCCAGTACTTATAATCGCATTCCCATCAGTCAACTCATCAAGAACCTGAATCGCATACTGAGGAGGAATTGCTTCTCCAAAAGTCTTAAAGCTCAATGGATACTTCACTTTCTGCTCATTCAACTCCTCTCTCCATGCCCTAAAGTCCATTTTCCCTCTAGCACCTCTGCTCTCCAAAATCTTGTTGATCCTTTGTAAAGCCACCTTGACATCCCCACAAACCGACACATGAGGCTGCTTGTTCTTCCCAATCTCAGCCGAATCAATATCAATATGCACAATCTTTGCCCTACTTGCAAAAGCCTCAAGCTTTCCTGTCACACGATCATCAAACCTCACACCAAAAGCAAGCAGCAAATCACTCTTATCCACAGCATAATTCGCATACACTGTTCCATGCATACCAAGCATTTGCAAAGACAGCTCATCCCCTACAGGGAATGCACCTAGACCCATCAAAGTACTCGCGACAGGAATCCCCGTCAACTCAACAAACCTCCTCAACTCCTCACTCGAATTCAAACACCCTCCACCCACATACAAAACTGGCTTCTTACTCTCCGAAATCAATCTCACGATCTGCTCTAAATGCAACTCATTCGGATTCCTTGGCAACCTCGACAGGTAACCAGGCAACTTCATAGGCACATCCCAATTAGGAACAGCCAATTGCTGCTGTATATCCTTTGGAATATCAATCAAAACAGGGCCAGGCCTGCCCGAGGAAGCCAAAAAGAAAGCTTCCTTAATAATCCTAGGAATATCATCAACATCTAGAACCAAATAATTATGTTTGGTTATGGACCTTGTTACCTCAACAATTGGTGTTTCTTGAAACGCATCAGTGCCTATCATTCGCCGCGGAACCTGACCAGTAATGGCCACTATTGGGACGCTATCAAGCAGCGCGTCAGCCAATCCACTCACAAGATTCGTGGCGCCAGGACCTGACGTTGCAATACAAACGCCAGGCAAGCCTGAAGCACGCGCGTAGCCTTCAGCAGCGAAGACACCTCCTTGCTCGTGGCGCGGTAAGACATTTCGGATTTTATTAGATCTTGTGAGAGCTTGGTGAATCTCCAAGGAGGCCCCCCCAGGGTAAGCGAAGACATCAGTTACACCTTCGCGTTCGAGAGCTTCTACGAGGATGTCAGCGCCTTTTCGGGGTTCATCAGGGGCAAATCTGGGAAATGAGAATTTCTCGGTTGTCGGGGAGGAAGTTGTTGCGGTGGAAGAAATGGGTTTGGAGAGGGAGTTGGAGATGTGGAGAGAGCGGGTTTTTGTGTGGTTAAAGGTTGAAGGGAGGGTGAGTGTGAGTGTGGAAATGGGTAATGGGGCTTTGGAAGGGGAAGGGGGTCTGTAGATGGGTGCAGTGGAGGTTGAGGGGGCTGCTGCTACCGCCGCCATATTGGACATGGCAGAAGAAAGAGAGAGACAGAGGACGTCGAGAGAGTTTCTGGCAGAGCGAGAGGAATGCTATCGTGTGACTTGCGAGTGATTTAAAGAGGTTGGAAGTTTGAAAGGGTTGTGGACGGTGGAGAGTAGAGTGGAATTTGCTTTCCTGTACAATTTAAATGAAATATTAATTTATGTATTAATAGAGGTTAAATTTATTTTTATATTAATTTTATTTGGAATTTTTAAATTTGACCCCGTGGTTATCCCGGACCACAATTTTGGTCACGAGTTTTAGATCGGGTTATCAGGTCGACATCAAATTGTTTTTTTATATAAATTCAAACGATATTGTTTTTGTTAAAAATAAATAAATAATCAACGAGTCGCAATCAAGTTTTTGACAGGCTCTTATCGGGCCAACCCAGGATTTTAGCCCGATCAACCTGTTTTTTTTACTATATCACCTGAGTTTTTACTTTTTTTATTTTTTTAAATTCGGTCCGGTTCTAGCCTTAAATTAACCGAGTCACTGATCGATCCACCAAGCCGAGCCTGTTTTTAAAATTATAATTTTAATAGAGCAATTTGAATTAACATTAAATATTAGAAAGAATTTAATGAATTTTACTCAATATTAAATTTTAAATTCATATTAAAAAACTAAATTTATTTTACCATTATACTAATATCTTATACGATTAAATAATTTTGTTTTATTGATATGTAATATTCAATGTACCAAGGTTTATGTCTATGGAGTTATATAAAAATATAGAAACCCATTAAAAAATATATTAAGAGATTGGGCTTTTTTTCATGTTAATATATACAATAAAACAATTTTTTTTCTTTTTTAAATTTCAATCTCATTTTTTTATTTAACTCTTTTGTGCTCTTATTTCATGGGATAAAATTTTAAACTATAGTAAAAATAAAAAATAAAAAATGGGAGGACCATAATATAAAACATGGAAAAAATATGTAGTCAATCTTAAAATCCTCTAGAATTTTTATTTGGTTCCAAAAATTCATTTTATTTTATTTTTCTTTCAGATCAATTTAAAAAAAATAGAAAGTCATAAAAAAAACAATGGAGAAAAGATAAAATTATGGGTCGGCTAAGAAGTCCAAGAAAAAAGGGGGGAATTCTTTCCTTACCCGTGATTCATTCATGAGTCATGACTCGCCCTTGTTTTTTAGGAGACCCCACCAATCATGTGAAAAGAAGGGCCCACCTAGTCTGACCAAATTGACCTTTGTAACCTCGAGACAAAAATCCAACGCCGGGCTATATATATATATATATCTTCATTTATTTTCTTTTACCTTGGATGCATGCATTAAATATTTCTCTTCATTTTGTAATATGACTTGTCTTCTCATAGTTTTTCTTATTTATTATTTATGTAACTGTGTTTTTTTGTTTGACTGGAAATAATATTTTCGAGCTAGCTTCCTTCTGGCTAGCTTGCACATCATTTAAGACTAAGTTCTATCGTTTGATGATCCTAAGGGTGTACCTCGACATTCAAACAAATTTAATAAAACCCTTCAACTGTTTTCATTAAGGTTTTAAATTGTTGGTATTGTGATTGTAATTATTTTTTAAAGTATTTTTTATTTAAAAATATATCAAAATAATATTTTTTTTATATTTTAAAAATTATTTTTGATATCAACACATTAAAATGATATGAAAATACTAAAAAAATATTAATTTAATGCAAAGAAAAAAAATTAAATTTTTTTCAAAAACATTTTTAAAACGTAAAAACAAGTACTGCGACAAGGAATAGAGCATGCCTTCTTAACCATCAAACCATTCCCTTGAAGTTTTTTTATAACTAGTTTCCATAGTTTTAAGAAACTAAATGAATTGCTTGAGAAATGATCAGTTTTTCTCTCTCTGTTTTTTTTTTATATAGAAAACATACAAATATCATAAACAAAACATACAAGTAAGAGAAATAATACAAAAAAAATTGATATATTTAAAATAAAATTACTGAGGTTAGTTAATTTTTAAATATTCAAGGTTGTTAAGTGTTAACTATTTAATAAAATATAAATTAATTATTATAAATAAAACAAAAACAATTTAGATAGTTAAGTTTACTATATAATTAAGCTGAGAGCTGATATTTATTACTGCTTTTCACCATAAGATTTATGAGTTGAAATGCTGTAATTCTGGATAATAAAATTGATTTTGATTTGCATAGGTTGGGCCTGTATTAATTTCTATTTTCTAGATAAAGAAAGCGTACCCATGCGTTCTTGGGAGTTGGGACTGGGAGGCTCCGGGATCTCGCTAATGGTTCTTCACTTCATGAAAAATTTTCTTTAAGGTTACTGCCCTTTTGGACTCTACTAGTAGCATCAGGAACTGATTTTCTTTTTTCCTTTCCTTTCTTTCTATTGCCGAAATCCAAACTGATAAACTACACCTGAAGCAGGCTTCTGCCAGGAAAATCCCAGATGATCTTTGATATGTTTTGGTGACGAGTGTAAGAATCTCTCTCTATATATATATAGAATGGGTATTCATTATCTAATATCTAATATTGTCCGCATATATTTTTAAAAACTTTTTTGGCTGAGCATTGCAAGTACCACACTGTAAATTTCACGTTACAGAAGTCCAGATCATGACAACAAGCGAACCAAAAGGAGACCATAATTGTACTGTAGTTCTTTCCCGACTACTTAAACATGAGCTTGAATCTCTCCACATATTGGAAGAAAAGAGGTGAGACAACTAACTCATCCACTACAACATCGATAAGGAAAGGCATAAGAGCATAAGATCACACAAAGGGTCAAACAGACGCAGAGCTTAAAAGAATCATAAAGAGTTTTGATATCGATAATTTCCTTGTTTGTGGAATATCACAAACAAACAGATGCAGAGCCTAAAAGAATCATCAAAAGTTTTGATATTGGTAATTTCCTTGTTTGTGGAGCATTGCAAACAAATCAAAAAGAAAATTAAGCAAGCTAAAAGCTAAGCTTCCTCATTAAAGATAAGTTTTTTATCAGATTGCCTCTTGATGATCCATACCACCTGCAATTTTAGAAGAAAGTAAAATCAGCTTTTGTTCAAAAACAATTCCAAAACAATTTAAATAAAGCCTAATAGAACCACATGACCATTCTCTAAAACCAGAACGCAAAATAAACATGGAAAATCAAGAAAATATTAAGTTTATAGAGATGGAGGCATGACCGCATTTCTATACATACTGCATAACAAAAAGACCAAAACAACTTGCATGATAGCAAAGAAAATAATCAAAGCCGTTATCAAATCAAGAGCAAGAACAATTAAACAAACCATTATCAATAATGATACATGCATAAGCTATAGTAATTTTCAATAGTGACCCCAAAAGTATCAATGTGCAATGACACAGCCACTAGTACATTGCAAACGAAAATAATCAAAACCATTATCAAAATCAAGAGTAGGATCAATTAAACAAACCACACCACTACTTGCAAATCATAGCAAACTCAATCTAATTGTGCAAACCATACAGACATAAACCATAATAATTTTCAATTTGTTAATTATGTATAAAACACAAACAGGTCTTAAATCTTCATCGACAATAAAACTAAATTCGATTATAAGATATCCCAATTGCTACAACTTCTCGATTTAATCATTATTTTCTAAAAATAACACCATTTAACCAAGTATAAACCTCATAATAATTATCCCAATTGCATTACATGATTAAAAAATCAAAACAATCAATCCGCCATGCATCACCATCAACAAATCTCTCAAAAAAATAAACAGTAAAAAAAATTAAAAAATCTATCAATAAAAAACAAAAAATTGATACTGAAATCGAAACATTACCTAAGAAGCACCAACGATGATGTTATTAATTGGGATAAAAATCAACTTCACGAAAAACCCAACAAATCCCATAACCACGAATCCGATTGCAGTACGAGTCGCCACCTTCGTGAATTCTACAAAATATAAAACCAGAATTTTCAAAATCCCTAACTTTTTTTACTGCGACAATCCAATGATTATTAAAAAAATTAATACCTTTTTGATCGGGTTTGTGGCAGCGTTTGACGAGTCGGACGCTATCTTTAGCGAATTCTCTGAGAGGATCGACGACGGAATCTATGGCGTCCATTGTTGTTGAAGAGAAATAGGATATCGAGAAACCCTAGACAGATTTATTTGAGATTTTTTCTTCTTCCTTTTTGAAAGAGCAAAAAATACGAGAGAGAGAGAGAGAGAGTCTCTTATGACAATTGCTTTGCAGACGGTACAGACACCCTTTTATTTCTCTACAAGTGTAACGCGGAAGAGGAGACTTTTCCTGGTCAAAGCTGGAAGGCAGATTTTATTTGATTTAATTTTTATTTATTTATTTATTTTATTAGATTGAAAAGTCTTTCATAAATAGAGTAAAATTAGATTTGTGTTCCACACTTTGTTTGGGCCGGGTAAATTTTTTTTAATATAAAAAAACTAAAAAAATAAAATAAAATTCTATTTATTGGTTTAATTAGTAATTTAATAAAAAAAATACAATAATACTAAATAAATAAATAACAATGAAAAAGATAAAATAAACTCAATCCGAGTCTACCCAAATTATAAAACAACTTAATATTTAAGGGAAAAATTAAAAAAAATTAAAATAAAAAACAATAAAAAAACTCAGTTAAACCAAGTTAATTCACAAACTTTGTGACTATGAGCATAAAATTGAGATAATCTCATACAAAGAAACACAAGAAAAAAAAAACTTGAAGGTGAAATCTTAATAAATTAAATGAGAACATGATAACTTGAAAAAAAAAAGATGAAACTCAATTCTAGCAAATAAAATGTTGAATGACAAAAATTCAGAAAAAAAATATAATTAAAAATAGTAAAAAAAAAAAACTTAATTCAAGCCCACCTAGATTAAGATGAAAAATCTTTGATCTGGTTGTTATACTAAGGTGATTGCATTTGAAAGTAAATTGAATAAATCATGAAGTTTAATTATCGAACAATTCAATGTTAAAGGATGCAAATTAAAAAAAAAAACAGTGGAAAAATATGAGTCAACTCAGGTTAACCTGCAAACTGCGACCATGGGTATAAGATCAGGATAACCTCATAGAAAATAATAAAAAAAAAAGTATGAAGATCAATTTCCAATAAATCAAATGTTAAATAATGAAATTGAAATAAATTGTTTTTTTTAGGATAAAAAAAAGCCAATTTACCTTTCAAACTAGTGACTCTGGTTATGAACTTGAAACTAACCTTATAGTAGCAAAAAAAACATCTAAATCAACCTGAGTTAATCCACAAACCCTACGACCATGGCCACACGATTAGGATAACTCAATAGAAAGAAAATGAGAAAACAAAAATGTAGGAAGATCAATTTCAAATAAATTAAATGTTGAAGGATGAAATTGAAATAAACCAATCTAAGGCCATGTTTGTTTCCCGGAATTCACTTTCCGGGAAACCACTTTCCAAACTTTCCTGTGTTTGTTTGCCATTAGGAAAGTTGGTCAACGGAAAACACTTTCCGGTCAACGGAAAACACTTTCCGGTCAAAGAAAAATTTGGTTTGATTTTCAGGAAAGTGTTTTCCCTTTTGGCTGTGTTTGTTTTCCGGAAAGTGGTTTCCGGGAAACCACTTTCCAAACTTTCCTGTGTTTGTTTGCCATTAGAAAAGTTGGTCAACGGAAAACACTTTCC
>Ga0307517_10001713_pt1:0-35000 | contig 36194 bp, 23 predicted proteins | sample 23_EM_MG_FD_194515 | JGI IMG/M metagenome (GOLD analysis project Ga0307517, IMG submission 194515) | Populus trichocarpa ectomycorrhiza microbial communities from riparian zone in the Pacific Northwest, United States - 23_EM | ecosystem: Host-associated > Plants > Roots > Unclassified...
TAAACACAAATTCTCTCCTCTACAAATCCAAAAATCATGCTCTCTTCAATCTTTAGAAGTAGTTGTTCCATAAATATGCAAGGCTAAGCTTTCTTCTTGGTTGCAAGGACACAACAAACCTTTGAATTTCAAGAACCGTGAGATTTATTCTTCCTTTTATTTTCAGTTTATGTTATGAATGAGTATGATTGTTTTCCTATGCATATTTCCTATGATTGTTGTTGATGATTGCTAGAGCGGACTCTAAGTTATTGTTGTGAACAATCTATTGCTAAGTTTAATATCAAAACCGGAGTTGTGATATACGAATTTGTGAAGCAACTAAGCTTGATAATTGTGGCGGAACTACATTATTGAACTTAGGGAGAACATTTGAACAAAGTGACACAAGCTGCGGACAACTTGTATGTTTATCTTGATGAAATTATCTAGTTCTTAAAGCTGTCATTAAATTGAATCATTAGTGCAGACACTTTGATTGTTTGTTGGTTATGATTAATTATACGGCGGATCCGTTAATTAATCAACATTAAGAAAAGATAAAATTTCAGAACATAAACTGCAATTTTCGTTTCAAGGATCGGTTCTAATTTCCGTTGGTGGATGTGTGCTTGCGACCAAGGTTTGTTTTCTTGATAAATTTCTATTAGTTTAATTGCTGCCATAGTTTAGATAATCACAAACCAAATCCCCCCAATTACATAACGTACAACATAAAAATCTAACTTGAAACTTCCTCGTGGGATCGACCCCTTGCTTGGTCTATACTATCTTGTGTGTTCTAAGCTAGGGTAATTAATTTGTGCGACCGCGACATTGCAATAAATTTTATTTGCATAATACTAACAACTTTGACTAGGACCTATCATTTGTGTAAGAAGAACATGTACAACTTCCCTTCTTAACTTATTTCATGAGGTTGCAAGTTGATGTTGCCATGTTTTAGTTTACTAGATGAATATACCATTTTTGGTTTTATCTAGGCGGTGCATTGTTTTGGTTAATAGACAATGAAGATATGAGATGCAAAACAAAGGTTCATTTATGGTTAAAAGATGGTTAAAAGATGACAATTCATTTTCATGGAAAGAAAACAGGAAAGGTGGTATTCTTTTTTTAAGACAGTAACATGGTTTTCTTATTCTTAAAAAAAAGAGAAGTATTTTTTTTACATTGTATTTTGGAAAGGAAGGGTGGAGCATGCTTTGTTTTAAACTGTATGAGACTTTCTGGGATTAATAAGAAATGAAATATCACTTTTCTAACACTGAGCAGTAGGAAATAATGTAGGTGCTGGGTAAAGTTCATTAAATCTATCGTGCTTGTTTTCTACGTGTACATGGTTTCTAGGCATAAGTTATATGTAAGTCCATTAATTCAGTTGTTTCAATCTTTTAAAAAAAATCATTTAACTTTGTTTCTGTCTTTCAATTGCTAGACCTAGAGGGCAAAAAACTATTTTTGGCCTTTTGATTTTAAGAGAGGTTATAAAGCCATTGATAAGAACTTTTTGAGAAGCTCTAAGTGTGAACACACGAAAAAAATAGGTGGTTTTTGAAAAATGGATGTCACAATTAAGGCTGATTAGGTTGATTACTACTGAGGCTTCATTGGAGCAACTCTAATGTAAATGTCATCGAAAACCACCAGAAGTTGGTAGAGGAGGTGCATACCTTTTGTTTGGATCAAACCCTACTCAATTTGGAGGTCTATAGCTTCACATTCATTCATCTAAAAGTGTCAACTCAATTAGCTTCAAATTTAAAAATACAAGGAAAGCTGATCATGTACAAGATGTTGAAGATTTTTATGGAAGAATTTGGGTGTAAACGTCCAATTTAATGGGCATAGGGATGTAAAGGAGGTCTTTCTTAGTTAAATAATGGTGGTTACAACCCTTGAGGTAGTAAAAAATACCTCATTCATTCACTTGAAGATGCCTACTCAACCAACTAAGACCGTTATGGAAGAAGATGAACATATGATGAACAACATGTCATCTAGGTTAAACCCTAGACATTTGGGTTTTGGTAAAGTTCAATTTAGTCCATCCTCTTCCAATTTCTTTTAATTGCACTCAAAATTGTCTCCCAACTTTTAATTGCATGCAATTACACCCATGTCAAGATCAAATATTAGCCCCAAAGTTCAACGCCTTTTACAAACGAGTCTTTGTTTTTCAATTTGTTCAATCTCATCCTTAATTGACTACCAAAATTTCACTTCCTTTCAATTTAGCCTCTGAATTCACCAATTTCTACCCTCGAAATTGCACGCCACTTACAAGTTGGTTATTGGTCTTGGAAATCTACAATTAAATCTTTAATTGGTCTCTAAATTTTGATTTTTTCATAATTAAGCATTTGATTTGACCAATTAAATTTTTCAAAGTCCAATTTCAATCTCTATATTTTAATTTCTTTCAATTAACACCTAAATTGAATCCAAAAACGAATTTCCCTTGCAATTAAGTCCTTACTAAAATTAATTGAGCCTTCCAAAATTCTCATTGAGTCCTTGACCCTCCAAATTTGCATTTCTTTACCCCAAATAAAAATATTTCCACCAATGAGGCCTTTTGTCAGCCAGAATTGAGTTGCTAATTTTGCCAATCTTATACATTTTATTCCTTTAACTTTTCTACATGTCATCTTGCTCCTCCACCACCAACCTTGGCAATCTTCCAGGATTTCTTCATGCATGTCCATTATTTTTTGTGTGATTAAAAATAGGTAACAATAACGCATATAATTTTTACTATATTTTTGTTATATATAAGCATCAAATTTTTTATTCATGGTTATATTCTTTACTCGATGTCAAAAAACACACTAATAACACCTACACATTAATTATTTTGCATTAGGAAAAACAATTATTCGACCTGCAACAAGGCAAGTTGAATAGACTCACTCACACTTTGTTTTTTGCATTTAATTGCACAAATGATTCTCGATGTATTTAATTAAATGCATGCATAAGCCTTTTGATTTATAACTAGAATAAAAAAAAAATACATTTAAAAACCTTGCATATTTTGTTTTGCCAAAAAAACATATCCGACCCACGGCAAAGCACAAGTCAAGATAACTAGTATTTAATATTTGGGATTGTGAATTTACATGTATGGTGTTTTTCTGGTATTAAATAAACTACATTTTTAAAAATAGAAAAATAAAAAAAAGTCCTTAAAAAAACATATTTATGATTTACATTACATATGACCAAGTTTCTCAAAAAATAATAATCATGTTTGCATTTTTCATAAAAAAGAAAAATACAAAAATACTTGCTTGATTTAGCGTAAAAAAAATAAAGAAAAATAGTTTTTATGTTTTGCATGTATTATAAATTTAATAACAAGTTTATTAAAGACACGAGGACTTGGCCTAAATTTTAAAAACATTAAAAAATTAATTTTGTTTATTTTTACTACCAAGGATTATGAACTTACACACAAAATGTATTCCTAGTTTTAAAAGAAAAAATGCAAAAATATGTTTGACTTTAGAATGGCTAGGCTTGATCTGTAAAATTATTGTCCACTCTACTAGGGTGGATCTCCTTCAACCAATAGATAAAACAACGGTTATAAAAACACAACAGTGCCTTAATAATAGTCAGACAAATAAACAATGCAACTTATCTTAGGTAGAGTGTACCAGGGATGATATTGTCATTCCTATACACAACCATTTTCCTTATCTAGACTCTGAAGATCAGTTAGGATTCTTAGTGATCAAAATACTAGGTGGTGACTTGAAACCTTTTTAACCATAAAAAGGATAAGAATTTCATCTTTCCACACCACTCAGAATCCTGATCTAGGAGAATGATTGTTGCGACGCGGCACACGTGTTACAGGATGTTGACTCCACTAGGGAGTTTGCTATGGACTAAGCTTTGTTGTTTGTCTGGTTGTTGTGTTTTATTCTTGTTGGTTTGTGCACTTATTTTCAACATGCTTTATATACGCATTAATTTTTGTACATATTGCTCACACATTGTATATTGGATATGGATTATTGCCTCATGTATTACATGCTTTAATTTTTTTGAGAACACATACAAACTTCTAGGTTAGTTGGGGATTAACAGTCTACCCTATGACTATTAATCATGTTCAGACCCGTGAAACATCAAACTCAGATGTGAGTGCCTGCTTGGTAATGATGAACATACGTGTCTTAGCCATTTCTTGCAATGCCCCTATACTGTCCTTACGAGGACCATCACTAGACAAATATGAGATCCTTTTGAGACTAGGTAAAAAACCTACCCATACTCACCTAATGAATTGAACATATTCTTACGATGTATGTGCCATTTATCAATTCATTAAGGGAAGCCCTATATGTAACATCCTGAATTCCAGGATTTTTGGGTGAAAAATTGTCATCACATAGATTCTATAAGAGTCTGAGCTATTACAAATCCATTGAGATGAATGTGGATTCTATTGTTGGTGTAATAATGACATCAGATGAAGACCATTGTCAACCCCAAAGGGTAAACCTGTATTTAATTTACCTTTCCTTTCTGTAAGCATATCATATTTATTTGGCAAACTAGCATGTTTTTCATTTGAAGGAGAAATATAGGCCTACCCCTAAAAAACGCCGCCCTCTTTTAAGAAGCAAATGGGAGACAAAGAGGATGTTCAACCTAGGCAGAAATGTGATAACTTCTAAGAATGGAGATGACTCTGTTAACTAATCTGATAGGACAAATCATTCACTCTGAACGGTTATCATGCTAGGACCCCCACACATGGAAGCCAATAGTGAGAAGTTCACCATGAGCATGCCCCTTGTCCCTCTGCACACTCATTAGAAGAGAAGTTTTGGATGCTTATCTAATTAATTAAAGTTTGTGAAATCTTGCTTCTAACACCCAAAGTTCACTAAAGATTCATGTTGTCTTGCCTCATACTTCACTGCATATTGCTACAAACCAGATACACCAAATACATTTGCCTTTGTTTCAACCTGGATTTCATAACCATAAAAAACAATTTCGAGAGTGATTTTCTCCCCTCCCAATTCTCATTAATGATATCTATTAAAGGCTAAAAAATGCCCATCAAATAATGCCTCAATTATTTAAACCTATCCAACCACCTTTTCCTAAATGGTACGACGAGAATGCCAAATGCAAGTACTATGTATGAGCAGTGGGTCATTTTATTGATTGTTGTCAAGGCTTCATAAGAAAGATTCACCAACTGATTTAATATGAATGGCTACCATTCCAGGAGAAAAATGGTGTATTCAATATAGTAACTCATGATCCGCTTCCAACTAGGGAAATATGCTGTAAGCCAGATGTTGAGATTCCTAGAAAACTCAAAGCCTTTAAAATTGTCAAGTATATAGGAGCATAATGTCCAGAGACTCACCTTATGGTGTATTATAGTAAAATGGCTAAAGTAATTTATGATGAAGAGCTTTTGATTTGTCACTTTTATGAGAGCTTGACTGGATTGACTCTTAACTGGTATACAAGTTTGAATGGCTTTGAAATGAAGAAGTGGGAGTATATGGTCGATGCCTTTTTAAAGAGATTTATGTATGGCTTAAAAAAGGCTCCAACTAGATTTGACCTTCAAGGAATAATGATGCGAAATGATGAGTCAATTAGAAAATACGCTCTAAGGTTGCGTAAAATGGCAACACAAACTTACCTCTTCTGTGCCTGAAAATGAGCTCATTGTCACCTTTATTAATCCTTTAAAAGTCATGTATTATAATTAATTGATCGGTAATTCATTAGCTTATTTTATGGATGAAGTGACTATCATAGAAAAAGTTGAGCAAGGCTTGAATTTGGGAAGGATTAGAAATCCAGGGGTAATGTTAGATGTTATGTCAGAGGACGAATAAAAAAGAGGATCCTATATGGGGAATATATGTTAAAACCATTCCGTAACGCAACATCCCATTCAGCCATCTAGGACACCGTCTATTTTCACATCACCAGCTACTTTGACACCTTTATTAAAGATTGATATATCTTTACCAGATGAGAAATGTGAATATCATGATGAGATCCTCAGCCACTCGATTGAAAGTTACAAAAATTTCAAGTATTAAGTTTGAACGTTGGAAAACAAGGGACAAGTTGAGTTTTTGAAGGATAATAATACCAACTACATTGTCACTAGACCATCTTAAGTATAGCAAGCGAACAATAAAAATACAGATGAGTGCTAGGAAAACACAAATGTTGCTGGGAAAGCTAACCTAAAAAAAGGGTGTTGCATTGTTAATCCTATTATTATGGAACTTTGTTACTCTTGCTTTAAGTATGTTTCCCATATGTGTTGGGATCATATCACATGTTTTTAATGAAATATGTATTTTATTTATCTTTTTGTTGTCTTGAAATAAAGAGATGTTTTGTGAAAGTAATACTTAGTATTTTTTTTGTTGTTCATGATTGGATAATATAATGGTAAAATTAGTTGAACTTCAAGGTGTGCTAGACAAAACACTAAGAGGCAATTCCCACCATTTTAAAACTTATTGATTCTTAAATTGATCCCATGGCTCTGTTCAAAACACCGTGACCAAATAAATTTTGTAAAAATTGTTTTTTCCAATATAATCCTGAAAAATTGGATTGGCTTTTTTATTTTGAAAATAATTCGATGTTTGGTAAAAATAGCATTTCAGCATCTTGCTCAAAAGATGACAAATGGATTAATCTGGCAACCCATTCCTGAGGTGACCAAACAAACTTGAACCCAAGCAATGAAAAATGAGAAAATATGCAAAAACTCACATCTTATGTCTCTCCAACCATATTTTAACTTTATGCATAATCACAGATAGTTGGATTCACTAGTCATTGATTCATAAGAACATAGTCTCATGAAAAAGTCTCAAACCATTATACTGGACAAGAATAAAATTTGTCAGTTTTAGTTGCTTGAAATAATGAAAGACCATCTTTTTTATCCTTTCATGCTCTAGAATATACCCCATTGTGGTTCTTATTTGAGCCTGATTGAGCCTTTCATAAATTAAACTTGACTAGGATCATACTCTATACTTAGGGAAAATAGAAATTCTAAAAAATCAAAGGTTGATCCTGACTATAATCATACCACACACTAAGTGGCAAATATAAATTCAAAGATCAAAAAGCAAGAAAGACCAAAAAACTCAAATACTGGGGGCATGCCTGAATTAGGAATAAAAAAGAAAGAAAATCAAATCAAGTAAGGATGCCCCGCCAAAAACAATAAAAAAAAGGAAAATAAAAGAAATAAATGAAAGAAGACTGGAAGACAGAATGAGTCAAGTAAATGGTAGTGACCCTAAGTTTTTAGAACTATAAAACACTCTTTAAGCCTACAAATCCTTTATTTTATAGCCAAGAGCCATAATCTACATTATATGCCTTTAAAATTCCTTTATGATCAAGCAAGCAAACAACCTAAACTGATAAATAGTGCTTTCAAAATACAAAAAACTTTTCATAAGAATGATGACATCATGAATAAGTTACTCGTTATTATTCATGCTGATAAAATAAATGCTAAAAAATGAGACAAATTTTTTCTCAACAAAACCTTGAGCTAAGATTTGGACTGTAGGACAAATTCTGACTTTTCCATTGTTGCTAAGATTTGGACTTCCAAATAGCATAATTGAGTCTTGGACTCCCATGAATGTTTTAGGCCTATGTCTTAGCTTTCTAGCCATATAAACAAAATTGAAATCCAAGATCTACAGCTCTAGATATGACCTAATGACTGAAAGTGTTCCAGTTTGGACTGAACCAATATCTCTTTTCTAAACTTAACCCTCTCTTTGTCTTCTCAATTTCAGTAGTTGAACTCATCAATCAATCCTTTGATTTATGTGATAGGCCTGCATTTAAGATGAACATTTACCATAAATTACAGGTATCTTATATTATTAGACATGTTATTATAAAACATGCTCTAGTTAAGGAGTTATTGATACTTCAAATGCAAAATGATGATATAAAACCTTGATAAAAATACACTTTTAAGTACTAATCATTACCTTACTACGTACCTTCATCGATTCCGATCTTGCTTGCATGACAGATCAAATTATCTTTTTTCTAAATATAAACCCTTAGGGAGTTGAAAAAAAAGAAGCTCGTATCGAATAAATTCCTGAAATAAAAAAAACACAAGTGTTAAAATTTTAGGATTTTTATTTGAGTCATGGATAGGCAAATTTTAAGATGACATTTCCTTCTTACCTTGTCAATTGTCAACCAAATACACACGAAAATTGTATCTTAGTGATGAATGACGTCACGATCGAAGAAACACTTTTAAAATTACATACCCATGATTTCTTTGCAACAATGAGACTTGAATGTATAGGATCTTTAAAATTTGTGATTTGATTCCAAAACAAAAAAATTATTTTCAAACAAAAAGGGTCATCGACCGAGTTTGCAAAGTCCTTGACGAAGATGATGTTGTCACATTTGATGAGTCGTCATTAGAAAGTTGAGTAACCAGGGGGCAATGTTGTAGACCTTATGAGGGGTAATGAATAATATCCAAATAAGTTGAGGGCAATATTGCTCAAAGACAATCTATAATAGGGGATTACTTGATGAACTCCATCAGTAATTAAGAGTAGCGCTACACTTGAGGAACATTTTCATGGCTAAGAGGTGGTTTACCCTTTGGAAGATGACTATAAAGATTTTATTGCATGAGTGTATTTTGATGAATGTTGAAGAGATGCATATAACCAGATCAACTGGGGGCAATTTGAAATATATAGTCAAACACATTAATCACACAAACAAAACCTGAGTGGGTTGAAGAATCAAGCAACCAAGAAAACTCCTTTCATAAATTATAAACTTCATCCATCAAGCAATAAAGAGATGACAAAGAAAGGGGGGCCTATATTTCAATACAAGTAAAATGCACGCATAAACATCATAAGAGATCTTTCAAGAATTTTTAAGGAATATTCCTCGAAAGCAACTAGAAATGATTAAAGACCCAGCATTTAAAGTCAAATTTTCTTTGACCTCATCACTCTCTAAAATGACTAAATCTTTGAGATGACCGCTCTATAAAAAGATCAAAATTACAAATTTTCTTCCAGCTCAACACTCTAAAATGACTAAATCTTTGAGTTGACCGCTCTATAAAAAAGGACAAAATTATAAATTTCTTTAAGCTCGTCACTCTTTAAAATGACTAAATCTTTGAGATGACCGCTCTATTTACAAATTTTCTTCCAGCTCACCACTCTCTAAAATGACTAAATATTTGAGATGACCATTCTATAAAAGGTCAAAATTACAAATTTTCTTTGAGCTCCTCAATCTCTAAAATGACTAGATCTCGAGATAATCGTTATATAAAAAGTTAAAATATCAATTTTTTCTTCGAGCTAATCTCTCTTTCAAAGAAATTTTCTTCAAGTCTGTCACTCTTTAAAAATGACTAAATATTTGAGATGACCATTCTATAAAAGATCAAAATTACAAATTTTCTTTGAGCTCGTCAATCTCTAAAATGACTAGATCTCGAGATGATCGTTATAACTAAATATTTGAGATGACCATTCTATAAAAGGTCAAAATTACAAATTTTCTCTAAGCTCGTCAATCTCTAAAATGACTAGATCTCGAGATGATCGTTATATAAAAAGTTAAAATATCAATTTTTTTTTCGAGCTAATCTCTCTTTCAAAGAAATTTTCTTCAAGTCTGTCACTCTTTAAAAATGACTAGATCTTCAAGATGATCACTCTATAAGAAGTTAAAAATTCAAAATCTTCTTTGAGTTTATCACTCTTTCCAAGAAATTTTCTTCAAGCTCATCACTCTCAGAAATGTCTAGATCTTTGAGATGATTGCTCTATAAAAAAGCCAAAATTGCAAAATCTTATTTGAGTTGATCTTTCTTTTAAAAAAATTTTCTTCAAGCTCGTCACTCTATAAAATAATCAAGTTGAAAAAATCTTATTTTCCACACCACAAGAAGGTCACCCGAACATAAATCATTCATGAAAAATCCTAGGTATTTTTCACAGCATGAGCAAGTCACCTGAACACAGATTATTCGTGAAAATCCTAGATATGTTTCACATAAATGGCATGTTACCCGATCATAAACAATAAGCAAGTCACCCGATCACAGGCTATTTGTGATAAATTCTAGATATTTTTCACATATTAGGCATGTTATCCGATCACAATCTATTTGTGAAAAATCTTAGATATTTTTCACATTATAGGTAGGTTATCTGATTATAAACCACGAGTAGGTCACCTGATCACAAACTATTTATGAAAAATTCTAGATATTTTTCACATCACGGGTAGGTCACCCGAACAACAAAACCATTTTTTTTTAGACAAAGAAAACCCTTAATTTTCCAAAATAATTGAATTTTGAAACATATAATATTCATCAAATATTTGATGAATGAATCTAATATTTGATCAACGAACCTAAAGTAAACATAAAGTCCTTAGGGTAAAAATGCTTTGCAAAGGAAATTATGAAGTTGTTATAATTATGAGATTCTTATTGTATTAAAACATTGTTCCTAAATGTTCTTGGTCAATGTTCTATTAATACTAAATATTAATTAGAGCTATTGAAACCGATACATATTATATTCTTTCCTTTATGGAAGGAAACAATTGTTCTCATAAACTAAGATATGAGGGATACCTAGAACTAATATGTAGGTGCTTGTCAGATCACATGTACACTGAACTAACCTATATGAGAATTTCATATGGAGATATCACCTGTGTTTATGGAAAGACTCACGTGATGGTTTTGTAGGTGATCCTTAAACTTGAAATCACTAAGTTATCATATTTAAGGAGTGTTATATTTTGATCATGCTACATGTTGTGCTAATTAAGGGTAACAAATGAGTAGATATTAGATATAATATGAATTATATGAAGATATTTAAGTAATCAAGAGATGATTTATCACCCTTGATGAATTAGAAAAAATATTTCATCTATTCTCAAATAATATTGATTGTAAATTCTTATGTGAGGTTGAATGAAATTTGAAAATAGTTTTAAATTTTATTCAAAGAATCAATGACTATGGTATTGAGAACAAACATCATTTGCAATGTAGACACTTCATGCTATAATGTCTAAATCAGAACATTGTTGATGAAGGGATAATAATTACAATGAGAAACTGGTCGTTGAAAGGTTAAGTCAAACCATTTATGACTTTTCTAATATTTAGGGGGTCATGACAAGTTACTAGACATTGTACTTAATCTTTAAATATAAATTAAACAATTGTTGAATTGATAATAAATTAATTTATTTAATCTTATTTTATTTAGAATTGTGATTTATATTTGGATCAACTTATTGGAGAATCTAATGTGTCACACATAAAAACCATTGATTATAAATTAAAATGAGATAATTAATCATGTGTGACTTGATTATAAATAAATTTTAGAAATTAAGGACTATAATGTAATTAATACAAGTGATTGCAATTCTAGATTCAGAAACAATCAAGTAAGGACTTGATTGAATAAATTTCTAAAATTAGCCTAAAATAATATATGAGATATTATTTAAGGGGCAAATTGATATTTTACCAATTATAGGGTTTTTAGGTTCCCTATAAATAGAATGATATGCCTCCTATTTCATGTGAATGATGATGTAAAATATGAGCAGAGCACAATACTTAAACACTTAAAATATATAAGAAAAGAGCTAACACTTTAAAGTATAATAATCTCTCTCTCCTAAAAGGATTTAGGATATTTCTCACTAATGGTTCATGTGGATAATTGTTAGAGGCCAAGCACTTGGATAATTTGTGGTTTGCAACACTTAGCCTTGAAGCAAATATTCAAAGTCGAAAAGAATATTTGATCTTTAGATAATCTTCATATAAACCCTAAACAACTCTAGATCTGTCTAACGAAATCCTTGAGACTCCTAATTTTTAAAAAAAATTATCGTTTTTGTTGTGTATATGTGTTTCAGGAAACCTAATAAAACAAACATGAGAAAGTTTGGAATGTAATTTTTAGAAAACCACTTTCTATAAAACGAATGAGTCCTCAAATATTTCTATTTCTTCTGTCTTAAAATCTAGCACCGTCTTGAAATGAAGCATGACATGAACCACGTGTTGGGCTCAAATTAAAGGAATCTCTTTAGTAATCACAAGGTTCATGTGTTAAGAATTCTCTCAACAAGCAGTGTAATGTAAGAAAGAAGAAGAAGAAACTATATTGCTACAGAAACAATAAATTCTTATTACTTGTTTTTCACGTTTCTAATACAATGCCATTTATGCAATGACTATTAACTAACCAAGTAATAGTCTGTTAACTTCCAAGTACCAACTATCAATAGATCAAAACTATATTAACTAACTTTAACTATTGTTTTTGTAATGCAATTGTTACTGCTACCATTTCTGCTATTTTACTTGTTGTTGCCGCCACCGCCTTCTTCATTCTTCTACTAAAAACTCTCTTCTAGTTTCTTCCAATGCTATTCAATTGGTTCACACAATGTTACACCCTAAGCTGCGTCATCATGCAAAGCATTACTATTAGGATGCAATAAGGGGGGAGATAGAGACAAAGACTTGAGGAACACACAATTTATTATTAGTTAGTTAGTTGGAGATCAGTTAAAAGAATTTGTTAGTTAGTTAGCTAGCGGAAGAATCTATTAGTTAGTTGGTAATGCTCAATATAAAGCTCATTATATTGACGGTAAAGGATAAGAAGAAAATATACAGAAGACTAATCCATTCTCTGCTTCCTTTCTCTGCTCTCTCTCTCTTACCTCTGTTCTTTCTTAATTTCTATCATTCTTCCTTCTATTCTCTCAACTTGTTAAGTTGAGCTTAAAAATTGATATCAGAGCCTTAAGATCCAACAACATGGTGAAAAATCATAAACTGAAAAACATTGAAGATCACTACAAGAAGTTGGAGGAGCAGATGCAGAACCTTCAACAAGAATTTCAGGAGTCTTTGGTCGATCAACAAAATAAATGGCAAGAACAACTTGGTGAACAAAACAGGAGAAATGATCAAATTTGTTCACAAATTGAAACACCATCAAATCAATTCCAAACATTCCTTGCTAATCAGGTGACGAGGAAGGACTTGGGAAGCAACTCCAAGGGAATATTACATACACCAACAAAGGGCAGTCCATTTGGAATGCTATTAGGAGGAAAAGGTCACGCTCGGGGAGATCAAACCAATGAACAGTAAAAATGATGAATAATCCTTCTCTTCCAAGGATGGATCTTATGTCATTTTAGGGAGATAATCTGAGAGGCTGGTTTAGAAAGTGCAGGAAGTTTTTTAAACTCAACTCAACTCTTTTTCAACAATGGGTAAAAGTAGCATCTCTTTACCTGGAAGGGAAGGCAGAGATCTGGTTTGAAGGCTACATGTGTGGTGTGGAATATTCAATTGATTGGGAAGAATTCTTAGGAGCTATATGCACCAGGTTTGGCAATAAAGCTAACATAGTAGAGGAGTTCAACAAATTAACACAGGAAGGTGGTATTGAGAAATATATAGAGAGGTTTGAGGAGCTTACATTCACTAAATCTCTTACTTCCTGATCCTACTATAGCTCTAGTTTCATTAGTGGATTAAAGGAAGATATCAAACCTATGTTGAAGATACTAAAGCCAGTGACATTGATGACAACTTTTGATCAATCTAAATGGCAGGAGGAATCGAACAGTGTCTTGGCAAGAAAAAACAAATTCGTATCCAGGCCTACAACTGCTGTACAATCTGGTAGGCCAACAGGTAATTTTCAAAGTAAGTACACCAATCTATATATGAATTATAACCAATAGAAACAAAAAGTTTCGGAGACTATGTATGAATAAAGGCGTAGGTTGGGGCAATGTTTCAAGTATGGAGATAAGTTCATGCTAGGGTACAAGTGCGGTGTTAAAGGATTACACATGATTGATGGTAATAAGGAGGAAGACTTTCTGGATGTAGAAGCAGAAAACATCATTGAAAAGTTGATGAAAAATAAGAAGATTAAAGAATATAGTCTATCATTAAATGCATTGGCAGATAATTATGCACATAACACCATTAGGATTAGGGGCAATTATCATGGGAGGGAGTTGGTAATCCTCATTGACAGTGGAAGCACACACAACTTCATTGATGAGCACATTGCGGGAGAATTGCAAATCTCTATAGAAAGATCATTAGTCTTAACAGTAACAATAGCAAATGGCAGTACCATATTATGTGATTCCTATACAACGGAGTTTAAATGGTTTATGCAAAACTATGAATTTGTAGTAGATTTAAAGATTTTGAAACTAGGAAGGTGTGATGTAGTATTGGGAATGGATTGGCTAAATTCACAACTTCTATTTGATTTCATCAAAATAAAAATATCCTTTAGGAAGGAGGGAAGAATGATCGAGCTTAGAGGCATTGTGGAAGGAGCCAATCTTCAGTGCATTACAGTAGAGAAGGTCCAGAAGAATTTAAGGGCAGCTATAATAGGGTTTGTAGGGTAATTTTTTGTATAGAAGCAAAAGCAGAACCACACCATGTACTTACTAACACATAGATAAAAAGATTGTTGATAGACTAGGCAACTGTATTTGCAAAACCAACAGAGCTTCCACCTACCAAGAAACATGATCACAAGATTCCACTAAAACCAGGAGCTTAACCTGTCAATTGCAGACCCTATAAAAGCTCATTCTTTCAGAAGGGAGAGATCGAAAGGATGGTTAATGAGATGCTCCAACATAGCATTATACAAACAAGTGTAAGTCCTTTTACTTCTCTTGTTCTACTGGTAAAGAAGAAGAACAAAACATGGCGTTTCTATGTGGACTTTAGACAGCTAAATGCAGTCACAATTAAGAACAAGTTTCCCATTCCTCTGATAGATGACCTATTGGATGAGTTACAAGGATCTAGCTTCTCCTCAATATTGGATCTAAGGTCGGGCTATCATCAGGTCCTCATGCATGAAGGAGATATGGAAAAAACAACATTTCACACTTACCAAAGGCATTATGAATTCAAGGTAATGCCCTTTGGTCTCACGAATGCTCCCGCCACTTTTTGAGCATTGATAAATGATATCTTAGAACCACTATTGAGGAAATTTGTCTTAGTATTCTTTGACAATATCCTCGTTTATAGTTCTTCTTATGAAGCACATATCAATCACTTGGAAAAAGTCTTAGAAACTCTTAAGATTAACCAATTGTTTCCAAAAAAATCTAAATGCACATTTGGTGAGCCACAAGTGGAGTATTTGGGACATATAATCTTAGTGGATGGAGTGGAAACTGATCCTAAGAAGATGGAGGCAGTGCAAAAGTGGCTAGTCTTAAGATCCATTAAGGATTTAAGGGGATTCCTAGGCCTAGTTTGTTACTATAAAAAATTCATTAGAAGATTTAGTGTTATCAGTAAACCCCTAACATATATGCTCAAGTAGAATAACTTTCTTTGGCATGAGGGTGCATTAAAGGCTTTCCACATTCTAAAAAGAGCCTTGTGTGAGGCTTCAGTCCTTACCCTGCTAGACTTCACCAAACCATTTGTATAGGAAACAAATGCTTGCAATTCTAGAATATGATCGGTGTTTAGCCAAAAAGGAAGACCTTTGGCATTTCTGAGCAACGCTCTAGGGGTTAAACACCTGGGATTATTCATCTATAAGGAGTACCTTGTTATTTTGATAGCAGTTGATAAATGAAGGCATTACTTGGATTTGTCATTCAAACTGATCACGAAAGCCTCAAGCATATGTTGGACCAGAAGATTCACACTTTTATTCAGAAGAAAGGTCTAACTAAATTGTTGGGATTGAATTATCAGATCATTTACCGAAGGGGAAAGGAGAACAAAGCTGCAAATGCATTATCTAGAAGGGATACTTGTGGGATAGGCAAACTACAAGAGGACAAGCTAGAAGGTGGTGGTTTCACAACCATAACAAAGATAATTTAATCCTGGTATGAATAGATATATGCCTCCTATAAGGAGGATACCATTATACAGGACATGATCACTAGTAAGATGGTGGGGATGCCACACAGTTTCCCAACTTTGTATACGAAGATGGCATGATCAAGTATAAGGGAAGAATTGTCATAGGGTCTACCGGATTGTTGAGGGAAGACCTCATCAAGTCTATACATGATTCCTATATTGGTGGTCATGTGGGAATTCAGAATACCTATAGAAGACTTAAGGCTCACTTCTATTGGCCCTCTATGAAGAAACTAATACAAAGGATAGTTCTACAGTGTGATATTTGTAAACAAGCTAAGGCAGAAAGGGTTGTTTATCCTGGATTGTTGCAACCCCTACCAATTCCAAGGGGTACCTGGCAAGACGTTATAATGGATTTCGTGGAAGGGCTTCCAAGATCAGAAGGAAGGGATACAGTTATGGTCATTGTGGATAGATTTACTAAGTATGAGCATTTTATTGCGTTGGCACACCCCTTCACGGCTCAAGACGTTGCTAAACTCTTCTTGGATCATATTTATAAGTTTCATGGGTTGCCTGTAAGGATACTAACAAATAGGGATAAGATCTTCACAAGTCTTTTCTGGAGAGAATTGTTTAAGCACTTAGGACTGAAGCTATTACTCAACACCTTATACCATCCTCAAACTGATGGAAAAACCGAAAGGGTGAATCAATGCCTAGAAACATATCTTCATTGCATCACCATGCACTACCCCAAGAAGTGGAATTAATGGATATCTACAACATAGTGGTGGTACAACAATAGCTTTCATTCTACTATCAAAATGACACCATTATAAGCATTATATGGCTATGAACCTCCAGCAAGGAATATGGTACTCATGGAGGTTACTCAAGTTGCGGCTATAGAAGAATGGATACAGAGAAGAATTACTATGGATCAACTCATAAAAGGACTGTTAGAAGGGGAGAGGAATAAGATGAAACAAATAGCATATAAGAAGCGTTCTGAAAGGAAATTCTTAGTGGAGGGATTGGGTTTTCTTAAAACTACAACCATACAGGCGGGGTAGTGTCATGTATAGGAAGAACTTCAAGCTAAATCCTAGGTATTATGGCCCTTATAAAGTGATGGAACAAATTGGAGTTGTAGCTTATAAGCTCAAGCTACCAGAGGGTGGTACAGTGCATCCTGTGTTCCATGTCTCGTTACTAAAACAAAAGGTGGGCGATGTAGCCATAGTTTCACAAACACTGCCAATAGCGGACGTAGAAGGAAGAATCAAGGTCTGTCCAATAGCCATTTTAGACATGAAACTTATGAAAAAAGACAATAAGGCTGTAGTGACAGGCTTAATCTAATGGTCTAATTCTTTCCCTGAAGACACAACTTGGGAGGAATTGGTAGAGATTCAATTGCAGTTTCTAGAGTTTAACACCGACCCTTAAACTCTTGTTGAGGTCTACTGATTCTTAAGGTCAAGAATCTTTTTTAGGATGGAGTATTGTTACACCTTAAATTGCATCAACATGAGAATCATTACTATTAGGATGCAACAAGGGGGGAACTAGAGATGAAGATTTGAGGAACACACAATCTATTGTTAGTTAGTAAGTTGGAGATCAGTTAGAAGAGTTTGTTAGTTGGTTAGCAGAAGAATCTAATAGTTGGTTGGCAATGCTCAATATCAAGCTAATTGTATTGATGGTAAAGGATAAGAAGAAAATATACAGAAGACTAATTCATTCTTTGCTTCGTTTCTCTACTCTCTCTCTTAGCTCTGTTCTTTCTCAGTTTCTATCATTCTTCCTTCTATTCTCTCAACTTGTTAAGTTGAGCTTAACAAGTAATAGCTCATTTTCACTACACACTTGTTTTGTGCTAAAAAACTTGTGTTTTTTAATCAACCGTGCGTGGGCTTTGATTGGGTTAATTCCATAATCCAACTAGTTCTACACCTAGCCCTAGCTAACTTTGAGTCAACTTGTTGAATTAAGTTAGGCTTTACAACTATGAGTTGATGATGAAGGTGCATTACACCTCAAAACTTTGAGAACTACTTAACTATATCATTCAAATTAAAATTTTAAAAATCAAGTCCTATCTCTATAACTTTATTTTATTAATTTTTTCTAGCATATTTATTTCTCACATCAGCATCTGGATCCTGAAATTTTGGTCCACTACTTTAACCCATGTAACCTCCTGTTGCAAGGTGCATGTAGGGGCGTCGAGCGACGACGGTATTTGTCTTCTGAAAGGATGTTGGAAAGGAAAGAGGGTTTAGGTATAATCATAAAGTTATAATTATAAGGTTCAGGAGTTGTTACCTAGTATTATAGTTACTAGAAAACTTATGGTTTGTGAGAGTCCGGGTAAGGGACTGGTTGTGCAAGGGAAAGACGTATCATCCCTAGTGCACCCTACCTACATAATAAAGTTAAGAAATGTGTGGTTAGATTAAGTGTCAAAGGTCTTACCCGAGGGAAATCACTGGATTTGAAAGCAGATGTAAGAGTCACAGCCGAAGTCCCTTCACCAAAAGATTGTGAGGTAGGATCCACAGAGGTCGAAGCCAATGGAATGGGAGTAACAGGGGTGTAGGAGCTACTTTTAGCTTTCAAGACGGGGCCCTTAACATATTCAAAAGCTCCTTCAGGGGAGGATTCATTTTGCATTGTTGTTTGATTGTTTTTCTAGGTCGTGTTTCTATCTATTAGTCTTCTCTAAGGTTCGAGGTAGATCTCCATTCGTGAAGAAGTCTTTATCTTATCGAGTTAAATCCTAATCATTCTAAGGTCTATCATTTTAGCATCACATTTATTTCTTTGTATCTTTAATACCCGAGGATATACTATACTGTGTAGTTTTACACCACCAAATATTAAAGTATACAACTAAACCCTAATATAAAATGAACAAAATCATTGGTGAAAGGTTTTTGATATTTTGGTCAAATCCTAATAGATAATTATAAACTAGTTACGATACCTATTTTTGCATTTTAAAACATGAGAAAGATGCAATTTTTTTGTTTTATAAAAACAATGCTCTGAGAACTTTTAGGTTTTGGCTGTATGCACAAAAATAAAATAATATTGTGTTTTTTTTAAGAGGAAATTAATTTTAGATTTTTTTTAGATTTTTTTGAATATTTAAATTAAAAAAAATTCAGAGAAAATCAAGTATTTTAATATCGAATCTGTATCTTACAATGTAAATATACAGCTCAATATTATGTAAAATTGTTGGAAAAACATGCGAGAAAATCACAAATATTTTGAAATGACCCATGAAATGTTTTGGAATTTTTTTCGTTGTTTTTTTATTATATTATTATATTATATTAATAGTATATTATTAAATATAAATTGGGTTAGACCCGACCTAACCATTCAGGTCAAGCTGAAACAGGTCAGGCTTGACTAGCAGCCCAACAGACTCTCTCTTCTTGTTTTTTAACTGTTTTCAAAACGATGTAGTTTTAGGGCTTTAGAGTTTTAATTCAGGGGTTTGGCCAAAGTTCAATTTGGTCCCCTGGCTTTTAATTTCTTTTAATTACACCCTTAATTGACCCTAAATTTTTAATTTCATGCAATTTCACCCCTGCTGATCTTTAATGTCAACCTAAAATTTTAGCACCTTTTCCATTGTGGTCATTGGTTTTAGATTTATTCAAATTGACCTTCAATTGACAATTAAACTTTCAATTTTATTTTATTTTACCCCTGATTTCAAATCATTGAGCCGATATAGTTTGATGTCTTTTGCAAAATAATCCCTGATTGCGAGTTTCTTCAATTTAGCCCTTAATTGACCCCAAACTTCTGATTTTCTTGTGATTTTACCCCTGATTTGAACCAATTGACTTTGTAAAAAATAAATTTGGTCCTCTAAAATTCTATTCTTCTCAATTAAGTCCAAATTGGGCTCCCAACTTAAGGTTTCACCAATCAAGCCCCTGATAACATTAATTTGACCCATTTACAGTTTAATTAAGTCATTGCACCTCATTAAATCCCAAATTAATTTTTTTTTAACATAATTGAACTTTTAATTTGGCTCATGATTAAATCAATTTGGCCAATTAAAAATCTAATTATATTCATGGACTTAATTTTTAAACTGATTCGTTAAAAAATCATTTAATTTGACCTTAAATCCGCATTGTTTCTATAGTTTTGGTACGATATGGTACGATTAGGCTCCTAATTTGTCTAAAATTACAGCTTGATTTTATGCATATCTAAAATCCTTCCACAACCAGCTTTTTGCTTTTTCCTCATCGTTGGTCTCCTTGCTATTACAATTTATTTTTTATTTTAAAAAGAAACCTAGATAAATTTAGGGAAATAACCTAGAAATGGATCATGACACCTCTAATTAGAAATATATATATATATAAAAAAAATTTGTTGACGTGTACAATTAGAAGTTATTATTAGCTATATGGTTTTATTATTATTATAGATTTTAAAAAACTTTGCTAAATGAAAATGGTGAATCAGACAACAATGCATCCGTGCGATGTTACTTCCTCCAAATTCTTGTTATGTGGTGATTTAATTGTTGCTTAGAGGTAGATTCAGTTTGATATTTAGGCGTTGGGCTGCGAACAAAACAGCCCGATAAATAGTTAGTTAGTGCATGCTTGACGCAAAATACATGTATTTTTATAAAAGTGTATTTGTGCTTGAAATAAATAAATAAATTCAACTTTAATATATATTTTTTAACATTGAAAAGAAACCTCATCTTTTACATCTCTGTATTCCATACTCAGGAACTACGAGAAATAATCAATTGCAGCTTGTGTCCGAAACTAACAAGCTTACAAAGCCTAAAGAATATTTCTGTAAAACAAGTCCTTCCACTCTCGTGTTGTCCACATTGCACGCACCCCATCAGATGAAAACCATCATTTAATGGCTTTGATTTTTGATGAAATGCCATCCAAGACGGATTCAAGGATGCTGTTGAGCACTCAAATGTGAAACCCACGCGATATATGAACAATTGCGAACACCACAGCGGCATCTAATGCTCATCTAGCCTCTCCATATCTTGCATTTCAAGCAGCTCAGGGAAAATTTCGTTGGATAACCTTTTATTAGAAGATGAATGCTCAATCCGACCACTGCCTTGAGATCCAACTCTCACTGGCTGCTTTAAGCCACTGATCCCCTCTCGGTTAGCATGGCCTAGAACTGTGACATTTTCTGAGCTGTGTCTCCAACTACCAAAAAAAGCAGCACTCCAAGATCTCCTAGATGAAGTTGTTCTCAGCCTCTCTGAGCTATAACTGTCCTCTCTCACCACTTTCAGAGGGTTTTCCAATGCTTTGAGAACATATTTCATCGGAGGACGTTTAGAAGGTTTGGGATTAAGGCATGACCTGGCCACGACGGTCATTGCCCATACCTCTTCCAATAAATCTTCATCTATGATCAGAGATGGGTCAACAATCTTTGCCACCAGTTCCTTGTCATATAAACTGATCTGCACCAGCGTCTGTTCTAACCACTCTTTTGTGGTAGCATCATCTGATTTGCTGATGCCAAGCTTGCCCGTAACGAGCTCAAGCAAGACCTTACCAAAACAATACACATCATGTGCACAAGTAATCGGGGACGAGCCTGTCCATTATCAAAGACATATATCAGGATTTAATTAATTTTGTCTTCCAAACTCATTGAAAAGCTGAAGAACTGACACTTGTAGTAATACCCAAAATCATTGGAGAAAAAGAAAGCTGCAATTGGCTAAATACTAGTTATGCACGAATTCTTTGTAAAACATCAACTTCGAAGCTATATCATTTGTTAGGATAATTGTGCAATGTATGAATAAAGTGTCAACCACGATTATTCAATCAAGGATTAGAATATAAGAATGGATTCAGCTTCACAGTCATCTCTACTTAAGAATGAGCAACTGGGTCCTTGGCAATGATTGACCTCAAAGCAATCTCATAATTATTCCTACTATGATGGAAAATTAACGTGCTACAAATTTTAAAAGATCGATAATTTAACTTGTGAGAGTTATTATACGTACCAGAAGTTCCTGGATCAGAGACAGAGGATCTGCACATTAGCACGAGGAATTGTTATTACATCTTCCACAAAGCATAATAATAAACAAGAAAAAAGATGAGCATTAGTCATAGCATCAATGAAAGGAAAATACATTAATCTTCTCTTATCTTACACATACAGCATTACTTGCAACTTGTTTTCGTGTAACCAAATGCTAAAAGAACCAAGCGCACTTATGGTAATCATTTATGCTCAAGGACACTGATGATGCCAAAGACAAAAGGGGGACCAAACTACCTTAGAAAGAAAACTAATGAGCTTTCCAGGATATTACATCTGGTTAACTGAAGACCGAACCCATTTTTCTGCTCATTATGATCACTTGTATTATGTAACATGGCAAAGAACAACAAATCATGGCATGTACAGACCACTGCCACAGTTCCTAGTTAATGCACTACTTCAAAATGCTCAAAGAAATTAATAGCTATAATACTTACTGGGACTTCCGCAAGAACCTTGTGAGAACACTTTGGTGTGAATCCCCTTCGTGGATGCGAATCTCGCTCAAGCTGCCAAGTCGAACCTCAAACTTATCATCAAGAAGGATACTGCTCGCTTGAACATCTCTTCAAACACCAAAAGCTAGTTGCATTTTAGAACTAAAAAAAAAATGGAAATTTTCCACCACAAAGATATAGAAATACCATGCAAGCTACATGACTCGTTCCTAGTTTAAACAAAGAAAATGATGTCTCAAGCATTTGAGAAGTGCTGCTATGATCTGCAGAAACATTATCCAAAGACAAATGCTCTCATCAATATTTGAATCTACATCCTCCGCTCTAGCCACACCCTATTCCTTTACTTGATGAGCTAGTATTCAAGGGCAAAGACAGTTTGTAATTCAACTTACACTTGAACATTGCAACATTTATTCCAGTCTCATATGAATTTAAGCAGCAGAAACCACTATTCTAATTAGCAATAAATAGGTGATCGAGAATATCATCTAAGACAGACCTTGTATCGACAAGATTTCAAGCACAAAAGATTGCGTACTGAATTCTGAATGTGCAAGTTGTGAGGTTCTCTATTCACATGATGCATTATAATTCTGATTCAGATATAAATAAAGCAAAATAAGATCACCATAATCAGAAAAACTATCCAATCAACATGAAGGAAAGTGAGGCTATCTAAAAGAAAGTACGAGTACCTATGAACAAGGGGAGGGTTACACTCGTGGTGTAGGTAAGAGAGGCCTTCAGCAGCTCCTATTGCAATTTTCAGTCTCGTGATCCAATCGAGGAACTGCAAACCATTGTCGTCAAAATTGGTAACCCTGAACAAAGATTCAGCTAAGTCTCCATTTGGCATATATTTGTACACCAAAAGCTTCTGATTTTCGTTTTCCAAACAATGTCCCAAAAGCGGGATCAAGCGTGCATGAGAATACTTGCTGAAAAACTCTAATTCAGTCACGTAGGAATCCTTTTTCAAGCTATGCAAATTGATCCTTTTGACAACTATGGGAATTCCTCCTTCCAGAAAACCCTGGTAGAGATCTCCAGAGTGACCATGTCTAATGAGATTTCTTTCACTAAATTCACCAGTCAGACTGCGCAACTGTTCGTATGTAAATGACTCTCCCAGACTAGATACGCTAGTAGGATCCTTAGGAAGTGGTGGGCTATCTCCCTCTGGAACAGGCCCTACATCTGCGCTTCCTCTTTCATTTGAAATGGCATTATTACACTTCCTAAGGACCAATACTATCACCAGTATAAAAAACGCAAGGAAACCAACTCCACCAAGCAATACCACCAAAATGTATATCCATTGTTTGCGTCTCCTTGGGGCAGGAGTTGGTAACAGTTGCTGTCTTGGTTCTGGATTTCCAAAATAATCAAAAGTTAAGCCTCTCCCAGCATAAAACAAACTACAATCCTCCAACCTTCTCTGATCAGGGACCGCCTGAAGGCAGTTCATGTCAAGGCTACCATTGCTTGGACTAATACGAGGAACCTTTCCTTGGAAATAATTACCAGACAAATCAATGGAAGTATAGTTACCAGATAAACAAGCCGTAGTTCCATATAACTGATTGTTCGAAAGATTAAACACAGCACCACTGGCATGACCCTTGAAACTAAAGTTTGACAAATCACCTGTAAAATTATTAGCAGAAACATCAAGAACCTGCAAATTCCGCAACGACCACAACGCACCGGGAAGAGCACCATCAAATTTATTCTCTCTCAACTCCAAAACTCTCAATTTACCAAGACTCGAAAACAAACCATCAGGCAATCTACCCTCCAATCTATTATGCCTCAACACCAACATTTCCAAATTCCTCAACCGCCTAAACTCTACAGGCAACGACCCGGATAACACATTCACACCAAGATTAAGCTTAACCAAGTGAGAAAGATTGCCCAATTCAACAGGCACCGAACCCACAAGACTATTATCAGATACATTCAAGAATTGCAGCCCAGAAATACTACCAAAAGTAGATGGTATGGATCCAGAAAAGTGATTCGAAGAAAGGTCAAGGCATGATAGATTTCTAAGAAATCCAAAATCATTTGGAATTAGCCCAGTAAGTGAATTCCTTGAAAGATCAAGAACTAATAATTGCATTAACTGCCCCAATGCAGCAGGCATACTACCAGCAAGATCATTATTAGCTAGATATAAAGCATTGAGTCCAGTTAAATTACCAAGCGAAGCAGGAATCGGCCCGGTAACTGAACTAGACCGGAGATCCAAAACCTTCAAAGAACCAAGCCGGTAACCAAACCAATCCGGAATTGAACCAGGAAGTGAAAACCCTGAAGCATTAAAAGACTCCAAGAAAGTCAAATTAGCCAAAGAACCAACACTGAAACTGGGGTTTAAACGCCCGGCCCGAGTCCGCTTAAACCCGGATATATTTATCCCAGTGACCCGCCCGTTTCTGCACTGGATTCCTGTCCATTTCTTGCAGGGGTTGGATTTTATCGGCCAGTCTGTGCTTCTTATCCCCAACGATGACCGGAGATCAAGCAATGCCGACCGTTCAATTCTTGACTTGAAGAAATCTTGCTGACCCAACGTGCACTGAAGCAACACCAAGATTGTGACTAAAAGAAATCCTCTCATGGCTCCTCCTCCTCCTCCTCGTTATAATGTGGAGCTCGTGTCTATTGTAGTCTATGGTGGCTCATCATCATCTTCTTCTTCAAGAACCGGTGTTGGTGTTGACCTATTTCCTTCTTCTTTTCTGCTCCGTGTGCATTAACACGTACAGCTTCTTTTCTTGAGTGAAATGAAAGAGAAACCAAAAGAAAAGGAAAGCAAACAGTTTTAAATGATTATTGTTCTGTGTAGTAATATTCCTTACCTCCAATCACGAGCTTTGATTCTGCTTTCGATGCAGCTGCTATTCTTCTGTGGAGTTTAGCCAGCCAGACTCTTTTTCTTCTTTTTTTTTCCTTTAAATAATGATGATGGAACAATACAAGTAATAAAAGATGATCATGGATTTCTTTGGTGCTAAATATTTCCTGTCTCTTTGCAATTAATAAAATCTTTTGTGATCCTAATCTTACAATACTATTTTCATCACAACGCCAAATATACACTTATTCATGATATCGGTGACGGATTTTGTTTAAATTAAAAAAAAAAAAAAAAAACAAATTAAGCAGGATAATTTGACACGGGGTTTTAAGAGAGGAGAAGCAGACATTAATGACAAAAGTGATATGCCCCAACCGTCGGGCTCTGTTTCTGCTTTCCATTGCCGTGTCTCTTTCACTGTCACTGGACAGCTTTAAATGAAACCTGCTGTTCTTAAATGCGGTTCATCATGCGCAAGAGTTTGGGTTCAACTCTGAAATTATATCTATGTTGACAAAACACAGTTTAAAATGTTGCATTAACATGTAGATGGATAAGAAGATGTGAAAACTGAGATATGTTGGCTGGCTGGCCATTGGCTTTGGGTTCGTTGACTTCCGGGTTTCATGCAGGACAGCAGCGTTGACCAAAAACCTCTGCATAGAAAGAGATGAAAAGTGTAGTATTATTTTTAGCTTTTATTAGATCGTGGAAGATTGTGGTGATTGAAATAATACGTGAAACTATAAATTTCCAAAACTATTTCCATTTATATTATCATTTTCCTAATTAGGCCACCAAGAATACCATGCTTTCTAATCAGTATGAGAGCTGATTTTGAATGGATATTGGGTTTACATGACCTAGAATTAGCTTCGGTTGTATTTGCCGTAAGAGTGGAAATGCATTATTAGTACGGGTCTTAGGTACAAATTCCTCTTGATAATAATAGTTTGAGGTATTTGTCGACTTAAAAGGAGTTGAATATGCTACAGATTCTGGATAGAGTTAATTAAAGACTATGATGTTGTGGTAGATTACCACCCCGAAAGGGCTAATGTTGTTAGAGATGTCTTTTGTCGTAAAAATGAAGTAGTAGTATTGAGTTAAGATGAGTGTGATAGTAGAGAGCTAATGGAACTAAAAAAGATAGACGCCAAGATAGAGGTTGGGCCAGGGGATTCATTGTTAGTTCAGTTAAAAGTTAGGTCAATATTCCGAGATAGGATATTGTTGGCATAAATAAGGGATGTTGATGCTAAAAAGATAAGGGATAGAATGAAACCAGGAGTTGAGACTCTTTTCCAGATATTGAATGATGGCATGGTAGTGATGGGAAGGCAGATGTGTCTTCATGAGGATAAAATGTTGAAGGAAGAAGTGTTGAAGGAGACCCATAAATCTAGATTTGTTGTACATCTGGGAAGTACCAAAATGTACAAAGATTTGAAGGAATTTTAGTGGTACCCAAAATTGAAGAAAAAAATAATCGAGTATGTGGCTAAGTGTGGTGTATGTCAACAAATAAAGGTAAAACATCAAAAATCAGGTAGGCCTTTACAGTCCTTCTTAATACCTAGTGGAAACGGGAAGATATTACTATGGACTTTATGTCAGGTCTGGCAAGGGAAAAGAAGGGAAATGATGCAATCTGGATTATAGTAGATCGATTGACGAAGTCTGCTCTCTTTTTTCCCATAAAAATGACCAATCCGACTAATAAATTAGCGATATTATATGTAATTGAAGTTATAAGACTTCATGGGGTGCTAGTGTCGATAGTTTAAGACTAAGATCCCCGATTTACATCTCGGTTATGGCCATGTATTTAGAGTACCTTGGGAACGAGGTTGAATCTGAGCACTTCCTTCCATTCACAGATTAGTGGCCAATTTGAACGGACAATTTAGACCTTATAGGACTTACTAAAGGCTTGTATACTAGATTTTGAAGGCAACTGGGAGGATCATTTGTCATTACAGTTATCAGGCCATTATAGAGATGGCTCCCTATGAAGCATTGTATGGTAGGAAATGTCGCACTCCATTATGTTGGGAGGGAGTTGGTGATTGAAGGACAATCAGTGCAGAATTGATTAGAATCACCTCAGAAAAGGTGAAAGTGGTAAAATATAGGATGAAAGCAGCTCAAGACAGACATAAAAGTTATGCTAATAATTAAAGGATACCACTTAAATTTGGGGTGGGAGATCAAATGTATCTAAAAGTTGCTCCAGAAACACATGTTGTGGTTCGACATGAAAGGTAAATTGACACCAAGATATATTGGGCCCTTTAAAGTGAGGAAGAGAATAGGGCTCGTGGCATACCGGTTGGCCCCACCTCCATATTTGGCCAAAATACATGATGTGTTTCATGTATCCATACTATGTAAAGCGAAGATTAATCCATCTCGAGTGGTACCTTAGATTCCCGTAGAAATTGAAGAGGACTTGTCCATAAAAGTGAGGCACATCGAGATATTGAATTATAGTGAAAAGAAACTTCGGAATAGAAGAATTCCAATGGTGAAAATCTTATAGAGAAGCTCCTAAGTAGAAGAGGAGACATGAGAGAGGGAGGCTGAGATAAGAAGGAGATATCCTGAGTTATTTTGAGATTCATGTAAGAATTTAAAATTTCAGGGATGAATTTTTTAAAGGTGGGGAGAACGTAAACCCTGGTTTAAAATTTTTAAAACAATAGAATATTGAATTTAATTAATTAAATTAATTACGTGTGGAAAATATTATAGGCTAAATTTAAATTGAAGGGAATCCAATTTAATTAGAAAATAACAAATTTTGGAGGAAATTGAAATATTATGGGACCAAAATTAAAAGAAAGAAGTGAAGCTTTAGGACCACATAAACTAACATGGGAAAATGATGGACTAAAATGTAATTAATGGAAAATTTTGAAATTAAAACCCTTATTTTCTTGTTGTTGGCCAACAAGTAGAGGGAAGAAAAGGGGGAAATTAGGGCTTAAATTCTTATCTTTATCTTCTCTTCAATCAATACAAAAAGAAGAGTAAATTAGAGTGATTCAAGGTGCGCTTTTCTTCAATCCTAATCACAGCTGAAACTCTGGCGCTAGGTGAGCTTCTTCTTCTTCCATCCCTCATCACCCCCCAGACCTGCAACCTTTTTTGTCTCATGCAGAACATGAACATTGATTCATGTTCTGCAAAACAATTAACTCTTGAGATAGGCTAGATTCGCTTCAACCCAACCCATAAAAAAAATAAAAATGAGAGAAGAAAATGTTAGGCTGCTAGTCAGGCCAACTCGACTAAATCGGGCTAGACTCGTTTCGACCCAGCCTAGATGGCAACTTCAGTGTTTCATCTTGTTTCATGCATATGACTAAATCCTAAAAGTTTTCCAAGCATGTTTTCATTAAAAAAAAAAATTTGCATTTTTCTCATGTTTTAAAAATGTAAAAATAAATAAATATCGTAACTAATTTATGATTATCTATTAGGATTTGATCAAAATATCAAAAACCCTTCACCAATTATTTTGTTCACTTTATATTTAAAAGTTTTAGGGTTTAATTATAAACTTTAATATCTAGGGGGTGTAAAACTACACAGTAGAGTACATCCTCAGATATTAAAGATACAAAGTGCAAAATAAATATGATGCTAACATTTAAACTTTAGAATGATTAAAATTTAACCCAATAAGGTAGAAACTTCCTCAGGAATGAAGATCTACCTTGAACATTAGACGAGACCAACAAATAGAAACTCGACTTAGAATAACAATCATACAAAAATACAACTTACCTTAGATAGGATATACTGGAGGCGATGCGTCTTCTTCTTGCATAACCAGTCTCTTACTCATACTCTCGTAGACCATAGATTTTCTAGTATCCATAATATTAGATGACGATTTCTGAACCTTATAATCATAAATTTTATGATTATACCCAAAATCCTTTTCTTTTTTCAACACACCTCTCAAAAGGTTTTTAGCACGCTATTTGACATCGCCCCTCGACACTCCTAATCAAATTAAGAAAAAGTTTCTATAGCTAACTAATGCTATAATAATAGATAATACTAAAAATAATTATTTTTTTTATTAAAATTCTTTAATAAGTGACTGTTATTATGCAATTGATGTTTTATCAATCACTTAATTTATAATTATAATTATTTTATTAAATATAAGAAGATTCACATTCCAATATCTGAAATTATTTCTTGTAATAAATGGCAATAATTTAGAAAACAAAACTTAGTAAAATAATTTAATAACTTTAACATTATCACATAATTATATATATTTTTTGTTAGGTCCGTAAATATTATATTTTCATTTAATAAATGAATTTTTGTTAACTTGATGAAGACATGTGGCACTTTAATGTTTTCATCATCATTAATGTTTATCTTTAATAATTGGGATTGAGTGCTTTTTTTATAAAAAAAATAGAATTTATTATCTTCTTTTAGAAGAGAGTATGTTGCTAACATTAATGTAGATTCATTGTTATTATATCTAAGTAATTCAAAATTTTCTGAATCATTTTAATTTGAACTAATTTTAATATTAATTTAGCTAAACTTGAGTAATGTAATGAAAGTAATTTAAAATTTTATAGATCCAATTTTAATTTGTATTAATTTTAATATTAACTTAGTTAAATTTAAGTGATGTAATGGATTCCAGGCAACCTAAATGACTCGGCTAAACCTGACTAGACTAAAACCAATAATTTCTTATTAAAAAAAATAAAAATAATATAATTTTAGTTAAAATGATAGACTTGAATTAACCTAACAATTCATTAATTAAATCTCCAACCTAATAAGTTGGGTCTTTTTTCTTTAATTTAGAAATTTGAATTTGACAACTTAAAAAGAATATTAAGGAATTAGAATCCGACCTCAAGCTCTGAAATTCTAGCTGTGGACTCGCAAGTTGGACTCAATCTATTAACCAAATTAAAAGGTTGAAACATGATATAAAGTTGGGCGTAGTTTTTTGGAAATTAGCTTTCCAAATTTAAAGGCCACGTTTTTCTCACTCTCGGCCAACTAATACTAAAAGCCCTATTACTTAACCAATTCTTCACTTTCTGTCTCTATCTCTACCCTCCTGCTTCAGCTATCTCCAGCTTCTACGGAGGAATGGATGCCATTCCTTCTTTTAAGGTAATTAAAAAATAAATCTCCATTAAAATAAAAAAAATTACTTACGGGCATTATTAGGGTTTATTCTAGATAAATTTCTACTGGCAATTGCTTTCCACTTATCCATGTGTTTGTTTGCAGTTAATATTGGGGTCGGCCTCATTTTCACGAAGGAAAATATTAGAAGAGATGGGATATGAATTCACAATCTCTGTAAATTCTTCTTCTTTTTCTTCTCTTCTTTTAAATTACAGTCTTCTTTTTTTCTTGGCAAAGTTTATTTTCAGTATATAATGTTAAAAATTGGAAATTGTTTTGGTAGACTGCAGATATTGATGAAAAGAGCATTCGCGAAGAAAAACCAGAAGATTTAGTAATGACTCTTGCTGAGGCCAAGGTAAACTTTGAAATGATTGTTGTTAAGGTTATTTACTGTTTTTTTTTTCTTTTTCTCTAATTTATGTTTTGTTTTTGTAACATCATAAAATTGGCGTGGAAGTTTGATTTAAGAATAATTTCATCGAGTAATTGATGAATGTGAATTGCATCTCAGGCTGATGCTATTATAGCAAATTTACGAACTACTACTATGAATAATCAACAAGACAAGGATGAGGAACCCACTATTTTGGTTGCCGCCGACACTGTATGTTTTGTTTTTGCTTTCTTTCTTTTTTGCCTGTTCTTAGATGCTTCAGGTGCATTGGGTTTAGACTAGTTCCTTCAATGCTCGAGGATACCAAGAAATTGTAATGTTTTAGATACTGCACTTGGTTTTGCAGTAAATGGGAGACTGGGTGCTTCCCATATGCTGCTTTGATAGGAAAGCTTCTTGGTCTTGTTTCTACCCGGGGATGGTGAGCCAGCTTCAGTGGAACTTTTCAATGAAATAATAAATATAACTATTTGATAGGAAGTTATTTATTGGCGAGGGTGGATACTAGATAATGATAAGAAAATCCTCAAATGTATGTGTATGTTTGGAATGTTCGAGGGGTGTTCATGGATTGGGTTGGGTTTGAACTCATAATTGTATCTAACTCAACTTTTAATATTTTATAAATTGTAAATCCGACCCATTCGAATTTTTTTTGGCATCTGAGCGGGTTGAATATATTGAGTTGGACAAAAATTTGTGGATATTACAGATATTCACGGGTTGAACAACCACAACAATAATGAATCCTAAAGATATGACAACATACTAGTTCTTGAGAAATTGAATTAACCTCTAAAGGGTTGTGGATATTATAGATATTCATGGGTTTCAATTTTAACCGAAGTACTAGGAGCACAATATGGATTTAATGATGCAATATATATTCACATTTGCAATCAGGAAAAAGGAAGCATACCAAAGTTGTAATCTTTCAGCCAATACAACAGACAAATACTAGCCATTCTCACGCCTTTGCTTTTGATTCATTGGAGTTGCTTTTGATCCAAAAAGTGAGAAAACGTTGTCACCGAAGACAAAGACAAACTTTGTGCTATGTGGAACTCCTCATTGATCTTTAGATACCACGAGAGGAGAAATATACTTGCAAAATGATGCATGCAGTGCTTGAAACCTGAAAGAGAGAAATTTGACCTAAGTAAGTTTATTGTTAGGGTTTTGAGTTTTTTTGAAGGTTTGATTGACAGGGGTAAGGTAGAGGTTGTCGATATTGAGTTGGGCTTTTGGTTATAAGGATGAGAGGAAGAGATTGGTGGTTTTAGTTTATTAAAATGGTGGTCGGAGGAGGTTACCGCCCATTTTTAGGGTATATAGGTTGAGAGGGAGATGAGAGAATAAGAGGCTGAGCGGCGAGAGAGATTAAGAAATGGAGAGAGTATTTATACTGCTTGTATAAGGTATACAAGTTGATAGGGTTTCAAAAATCCCGACCCGTCACCTGCCACGTAATATCCATTTTTTAATTTTCTTAACTCACTATCATCTATAATATTCACATTATCAGATCATGCAAATATTATAGATGAACCTGTTTTTTTTTAACACCCTTTTTATGACCATTGCAATCACATGGTTGTAGTGGATTCTCTAATAGTCCTCATGCCTTTCCAATCCTGCTTAGGCTGCTGGATACTACTTGATTCATTCTGTTTATATATTTGTTTTCAATATTTTTGCGTGCACCATTTTTTGCCAATGATGCTGTTGGTAATTTGACATTATTTACCTTGTCATCCTTCTCTCTATTGTTGTTGCCTCAATACTTTTGGCTTAATTTAGCGTGGACTCTGGTGCTTACCTTAGTTGGTGAAAACTTCTTGTCAGGCTGACACTATTTTGCAAAAGCTCCCAATCAGTGACTACACTAAGGATGCTGAACCAACATTGTTAATTACTGCAGATCAAGTATATATTGATATACTTTTCTTCCTGATTTAGTCATTTGTATTTCATTTTTTTTGGCATAAATGTGAGCCTTGTAAAGAAAAGGCTATTGCATATTATTTCTTGGCTCTTCCTCTTCTTATACCTAAGCAAAAATCAAGAAAGGAAAACTAATAAGGTATAAATGATAATTATTTGCAGTGAACTGTATCTGTAGATGGGACAAGTATTTTGTAATATGTGAGCTTCTGTTGGAATAAAACATTTTGGCAAATTTAGTAGACAGCTATGGCAATGATAATTCCCTAAAATTGAGAGCTAATCTTTTGGTGGTAATGAATATTCTTTGTGGTGTACAAGTTGTTTGGTTGTGTAAACTGGAAATCAGACGAGAGATTCTATACTTAAAATGGTGATGTATTTTAGAGGCCAATTCTTTATCATCAGTTGGGAAGGGCCATCTGTCCTACTATTCCTACCCCATTCCTCCTTTTCCATCCACAAACTGGTTTTGCATGCATGCTTGTAGCTAGAAATCAACAGGATCTTCCACAGCATGTAAAATATATTTGTTCTGTTACTTCTTACTGCTATTGTCAACAATTTGAAGGTGGTAGTCTATGAAGGTGCGATCAGGGAAAAGCCAGCCAGCAAGGAAGAAGCATGGGAATTTATAAAAGGTTTGCTTAGCATTCTGTCAACTCTCTTTCCATGCTTTTTACTCTCCCATTGCTTTCTTTATTTATTTACATGAAGTGCAGGGTATTCTGGGGGACATGCCGCAACTGTGGGATCAGTTCTTGTCACAAATCTTAAAACTGGATTCAGGAAAGGAGAATGGGACAGAGTGGAGGTACTACTTGCTTTGTCTTTTTTTTAATTAATAGTGGTCAAGGTTTTCTGCTTAGAACAACCTGAATGATTACCATGCTGATGCCAATAGCAGAACACATACATGATACAGTGATTAGACAGATACATAATATTGAAACACTTTGTAATAGTTTCTCTAACCTGATGATATCTACCAATGACTAACTGTTAAGTTGTGATGCCCTTCAGATCTATTTCCACGAAATACCAGATGAAGTCATTGAGAAGCTGGTAAAACTTATTTTTCTCGTGAAGTTATATCATTGATGGAAATGGCTAGCTATATTTATTTCCTTTTGTTTTCTTTCATGCATTCCACAGATTGAAGAGGGAATTGTGCTCAGAGTTGCCGGGGGGCTAATAATTGAGCATCCTTTGGTATTGCCCTACATTAAAGAAGTGGTGGGTTTTCTAATCCCTGTGCAATATGTAATAGGACAACTGGTAACGGAGCACGCATAGAGTGGAACATTTGATGCAGGGACAAGCATGCACTATAGTGTCCCGAGCTAGTCCTTTCATGAAGTGATTGATGCTTTTAGATTTTAAACTGAAACTGCGCAACCGGTTTAGTTGTAGGTATGACTATTATGTGATATGCCTATTTGGCAATTGGCTGCATCCCTTGGAGCGTAGATAACCAGACATGATACATTTGAAGAACTTGCAATTGTGTAAAATATGTATTATTAATCAAAGTAAGAAATGAGTTTATAATTAGACTGACTGTCCTTTCTACCCTTGATCCCAGGGAAATCACGTATAGATATTAGATACTTAAAACCACAAGCTATTTACCTGGATAACTGATATTGCATCTTCCATTGACTAACTGTTTCCTTATTCCTTTTATCGTAACATGCATCAAGATTTTTGGTATTTTGTGCAGGTGGGGACAACTGATAGCGTGATGGGACTCCCCAAAGCTCTCACAAAAAAACTCATTGAGGAGGCTCTCTAGTTGCATTAGCTAGCATTCTTATTGGCATTGCCAGTATTGGTCCCAATTGGACACCGTTCCTTTATCACCATTTTGGCCTCCACCTGATGTTGCTTCTTTCGACCTGACAACAATTAATTGTTGCAACTGACCATTTATGTACTACTTTTTATTACTACAAATGAGTTGATATTTTATTACTCTCCATTTTACTGTTATCTTTCTTCTTTAGTTTTAATACTATCGACAAGCAAACTTTACCAAGTCAAAAT
>Ga0307517_10001714_pt1 | contig 36146 bp, 33 predicted proteins | sample 23_EM_MG_FD_194515 | JGI IMG/M metagenome (GOLD analysis project Ga0307517, IMG submission 194515) | Populus trichocarpa ectomycorrhiza microbial communities from riparian zone in the Pacific Northwest, United States - 23_EM | ecosystem: Host-associated > Plants > Roots > Unclassified | place...
TTCGCCCAGACACAGGCGTTGGCCTTCGGCAAGACACCGGACGAGGTGCGGGCGGAGGGTGTGCCCGAGGAACTGGTGCCGCACAAGACGTTCAAGGGCAACCACCCCACGACCACGATCCTGGCCCGCGAGCTGACCCCGTCCGTCCTCGGGCAGTTGATCGCGCTCTACGAGCACAAGGTGTTCGTCCAGGGCGCGATCTGGAACATCGACTCCTTCGACCAGTGGGGCGTGGAGCTGGGCAAGGTCCTCGCCAAGCGCGTCGAACCCGCCCTGACCGAGGGCGCGGACGTGCCTGGGCTCGACTCCTCCACCGCCGCTCTCGTGGCCACCTACCGGACTCTCCGTAGTTCCCAGGATTCTCAGGAAGTGAACTGACATGCAGCTCGGACTGATCGGCCTCGGCAAGATGGGCGGCAACATGCGCGAGCGCATCCGCCGCGCGGGCCACACCGTCATCGGCTACGACCGCAACCCCGAAGTGACCGACGTCGAGAGCCTCGCCGAACTGGTCGACAAGCTCGAAGCGCCGCGCACGGTATGGGTGATGGTCCCGGCCGGTGCCCCGACCCAGTCGGTCGTCGACGAGCTGGGCGAGCTGCTCCAGCCCGGCGACGTCATCGTGGACGGCGGCAACTCCCGCTGGACGGACGACGAGAAGCACGCCGAGGAGCTGGGTGCCAAGGGCATCGGCTTCGTCGACGCGGGTGTCTCCGGCGGTGTGTGGGGCCTGAAGAACGGCTACGCGCTGATGGTCGGCGGCGACGCCGAGAACATCGCCAAGGTGCAGCCGATCTTCGACGCGCTCAAGCCCGAGGGCGAGTTCGGCTTCGTGCACGCCGGCAAGGTGGGCGCCGGGCACTTCTCGAAGATGGTTCACAACGGCATCGAGTACGCCATGATGCAGGCGTACGCCGAGGGTTGGGAGCTGCTGGAGAAGGTCCACTCCGTCACGGACGTGCGGGAGGTGTTCCGTTCCTGGCAGGAGGGCACCGTCATCCGCTCGTGGCTGCTCGACCTCGCGGTCAACGCCCTTGACGGCGATGAGCACTTGGACAAGCTGCGCGGTTTCGCGGAGGACTCCGGCGAGGGCCGGTGGACCGTCGAGGCGGCCATCGACAACGCCGTACCGCTGCCTGCGATCACGGCCTCCCTCTTCGCGCGGTTCGCCTCGCGGCAGGACGACTCGCCGCAGATGAAGATGATCGCGGCGCTGCGCAACCAGTTCGGCGGCCACGCCGTCGAGTCCAAGTAGGCGCGCTGTGGGGGATCTTCTGCTGGTCCGCCACGGCGAGACGGAGTGGAGCGTGTCGGGCCAGCACACCAGCTGGACCGACCTGCCCCTCACCCAGCACGGCGAGGAACAGGCCAAGTCCCTCGCTCCGCTCCTCTCGGACCGGACCTTCGCTCTCGCACTGACCAGCCCGCTCGGCCGCGCGATACGCACCGCCGAACTCGCGGGCATCACCGGGGCCGTACCCGACCCCGACCTCCACGAGTGGGACTACGGCGCCTACGAGGGTGTCACCACCGTCGACATCCACCGCACCCGCCCCGACTGGTACTTGTGGACCGACGGTGTCCCGCCGGGCCCGGCCGGACACCCGGGCGAGTCCCCGGACGAGGTCGGCGCCCGTGCCGACCGGGTCCTGAAGCGGGTGGACTCGGCGCTCGGGGACGGTGACGTGATCCTCGTGGCGCACGCCCACTTCCTGCGCGTCCTCACGGCCCGCCGCCTGGGCCTGACAGCGGCGGACGGTCGCCTGTTCCAACTGGCCACCGGCACGGTCAGCCGCCTCTCCACCGAGCACGACCGCCCGGTCATCGCGGAGTGGAACACCCGACCGTAGCAACGGCACAACTCCCCGGCCCGGACCGCACGTTGACATGCGGTCCGGGCCGGATTCGTCCCCTGTGCGTGCGACCTCCGCGCGGCTAGAGTCCCGCCTGATGGAGATCAACGATCTGACACCGGCCGAGGAACAGGTGTGGCGAGCCTTCCCGTTGGGCGAGTCCGTGGACTTCCGCACGGCGGACGACGAGGACGTCGCCCTCGGCGGCGGCTGGGGTCCCGAACGGACCGTCCGCGCCGAGGTGTTGCGGGCGCTGCTGCTCAACGGGCCGCAGGAAGCGGGCGAGATAGCGTCACTGAGCCTGGAGGGCGCCCGGATCAGCGGGAGGCTCGATCTGCAGTACGCGACGATCGACCACCCGGTGCGGCTGCGGTACTGCTACTTCGACGAGGTGCCCCGCTTCTACGCCTGCCGACTGCGCGAACTCAACTTCGGCGACTCGGTCCTGCCCGGTCTCACCGCCCACGCGATGCGCGTGGACGGCGTGTTGCGGATGACCCGGTCCCGGTTCCGCGGAGTGGTGCGGCTCGCCGGGGCGAAGATCTCCGGAAGCCTGTTCATGGAGAGCGCGGAGATCATCGCCCCGGACGCCGAGGAACCGGTGCTCCAGCTCAACCAGGCGGCTGTAGGCGACGATCTCCGGGCGAGCGGACTGCGCACACACGGTCAGATACGGCTCAGCGGTGCGAGCGTCGCCGGGTCGGTCAACCTCAACACCGCGCATCTCTCCAACCCCGGGGACTCCACCGTCGACGCCGAAGTGCTCGTCGTGGGGGGCAACTTCCTGTTGCGCGAGGCCCGAGTGGACGGCTGGATCGGCCTGCGCGGAGCCCGGATCGCGGGTCGGCTGGACCTGTCGTACTCGACCCTGTCGAACCCCGGCGGTCCCGTCCTGCTGGCGAGCAGCACCACCATGGGAGAACTCTGGCTGCGCCAGAGCCCGCCCATGCAGGGGGGACTCGTGCTGCGCAGTGCCCAGATCGACGTGCTGCTGCTGGAGCCGGAGGCCCTGCCGGAACAGGTCTTCCTCACCAGCCTCAGCTACACCTCGCTCATCCCGCACGAGCCCGCCGAGCGCCGGCTGACCATGCTGGAACGCGACGGCGACGGCTATGTCCCGCACGCCTACGAGGAGTTGGCCGCCGCGTATCGCCGCGTCGGCGACGACTACGCCGCCCGCAACGTCCAATTGGCCAAGCAGCGCCGCCTGCGCGGCACCCTCCGGTGGTACTACCGGATCTGGGGCTACGCCCAGGACACCACCGTCGGCTACGGCTTCCGCCCGCTGCGCGCCTGCACCTGGCTGCTGTCGCTGCTGGCGATCGGCTCCCTCGCGTACGGCCTGCACCAGCCCCCCGCCCTCAAGCCGTCCGAGGCCCCGCACTTCAACCCGGTGTTCTACACGCTCGATCTGCTGCTGCCGGTGATCTCCTTCGGCCAGGAGGAGGCGTTCGCGCCGGAGGGCTGGTACCAGTACCTCTCCTACGCCCTGATCATCACCGGTTGGATCCTCGCCACGACGGTCGTCACCGGCGTGACCCGGTCCGTCAGCCGCCAGTGAGGCCCTTCGCCGTGTGCTGGGCGGCAAGGCGCACCGGCGCGTTCTGGGCGCCGTACCCGCGGTAGTCGCCGTCGCGCTGCACGAGTTCGAAGAAGACCCGCCCGACTGTCCGCGTGTAGCAGTGCCGGAACTCGCCGCCTGCGTCCCGGTCGTAGAGGATGCCGAGGTCCTGGTACGTCGCCAACTCGTCCTCGGTGAAGGCGAATCGGGCCGCGAGGTCGTCGTAGTAGTTCGCGGGCATGCGCAGCAGTTGGCCGCCGGACTTGCGGAAGCCGCGGGCCGCGGTGACGACGTCCTCGGTGGCGAGGGCGATGTGCTGGGCGTGGGCGCCGTCCTCGCTCGGGGCCGCGCCGACGCTCAACGCGATACGGACACTGCCGTCGGGGGTGGTGACCGCGCGGCTGCGGAGCAGGCCGTAGGGGTCGGCGACGTCGACGCTCTCCTGCGCCTGGAGGCCAAGGACGCTGCGGTGGAAGAGAGTTGCCTCGTCGAAGTGGTGCCAGGGCTGGGTGAGGGCGAGGTGGTCGATGCGCTGGACGCCTGTCCCTGCGGGCAGTTGAGCGGCGGCGTCGGTGAAGTCGGCGTGCCAGCCCGGGAGTTCGGGGGTGGTGCGGGCGCAGAAGAAGAGCTCCGTGCCGTCCGGTGCGGCCACGGCGTCGAGCGGGGCGTCCTCGAGGGTACGGCGGCGGGGCAGGACCGGCGCGAGGAGAGCCTCGGCGCGGCGGGCGGCGCCCTCCGGGTCGGGTGACTCCAGGCCGATCGCCGCGAGGGCCGTGCCGTCCCGTCGTAGGGCGGGGCCGGTGTTGACCAGGATGCGGGCCTCGCCCTGTTGCCACAGGTCCACCGGTTTGGTGCGGTGACGGGCCGTGCGGGCGAAGCCGAGGGCGCCGAGCAATGCCGAGACGGGTTCGGCGTCGGGGGTGACGAGTTCGGCGAAGGCGATGCCCGTGGGGACGACGGGGGCGGGGGGCTCCAGTACGCCGACCGCCTCCTGGAGGACCAGCAGCGAGCGGTGGGCGTCGACCGCCGTGGGGCCCGCTTCCGCTTGCCGGAACACGTCGTTGAAGATCTCCAGTGAGAGCGGACCGTCGTAGCCCGTGCTCAGGACGTGCCGTACGAGCCCGGCGACGTCGAAGCCGCCCTGGCCGGGGAAGCAGCGGTAGTGGCGGCTCCACTGGAGGACGTCCATCGCGAGCAAGGGGGCGTCGGCGAGTTGGAGGTAGAAGATCTTCTCGCCGGGGATGTCCGCGATCCCCTTGAGGTCCTCGGGGTCGGAGCTCCGCGACAGGATGTGGAAGCTGTCCAGGCAGGTGCCGAGTGCGGGGTGGTCGGCCGTCTCGACGATGCGCCAGGCGTGGTCGTACGTGCTGACGTGCCGTCCCCAGGCGAGCGCCTCGTACGCGACACGGATGCCGAACTCCTGCGCGAGGTCGGCCAGTTGGCTCAGTTGTGCGGCGGCGAGGGTGTCGTCGTCCTCGGCGAGCGGGGAGACGCTGGAGCAGACGAGGACGGTGTCGGTGCCGAGCCTGCGCATCAGCTCGAACTTGTGCCGGGCGCGGCGCAGATTGCGGGCGAACTCGGCCTCGGGCACCGCCTCGATGTCCCGCATCGGCTGGTAGAGGTCGATGGTCAGGCCGAGGTCGGCGCAGCGGGCGCGGATCTCCTCGGGCGTCAACGGGCTGGCGAGGAGGTCGTTCTCGAAGATCTCGACGCCGTCGAAGCCGGCCCGGGAGGCGGCGGTGAGCTTCTCAGTGAGGGAGCCGCTGAGGGAGACGGTGGCGATGGACGTACGCATCGGGGTACCTCTCAATTTCGGTGCGGGCACGGCTACTTCGGTGCGGGCACGGCGCCGGCCAGCTCGGCGATGTCCGCGAGCATCCGCGCGCTGTCGGGTTCCCGGCCGGTGAACAGGCGGAACGCGTCCGCCGCCTGGAAGACCGCCATGCCGCCGCCGTCGAGGGTGGCGCAGCCCAACGCGCGGGCGGTGCTCAGCAGTTGGGTCTCCAGCGGGCGGTAGACCACTTCGGCCACCCACAGCGCGGAGTGCAACAAGCGTGCGGGAAAGGGCAGTCCGGGGTGGGCGGCCATCCCGGTGGGGGTCGCGTGGACGATGCCGTCGGCGTCGGCAAGCAGTTCGGGCAGCCGGTCGGGAGTGGCGCCGGCGGCGCGGCCCGGGCCGAAGTGCCGGTTCAGGGAGTCGGCGAGGGCGGTGGCACGCTCCGGCAGCGCGTCGACGACGGAGACGCGCTCGGCGCCGAGGGTGAGCGTGGCGTGCGCTACGGCCGCGCCCGCGCCGCCCGCGCCCACCTGCACGACCCGTTCCATGGGCGCGTCGGGCAGTCCGCGGGCGAAGGAGGCGGCGAAGCCGGTGACGTCCGTGTTGTGGCCGATCGCGCGGCCGTCCGCCTCGAAGACGACGGTGTTGACCGCGCCCAGCGCCTCGGCCTGCGGGGCGAGCCCGTCGAGGTGCTCGATGACGAGCTGCTTGCACGGATGGGTGATGTTGAGCCCGTCGAAGCCCAAGTCGCGGGCGGCGCGCACCAGTTCGCCCACCGCTTCCGGGCCGACGCCGAGCACGTCGATGTCGATGAGCCGGTACAGATAGCGCAAGCCCTGCCGGTCGGCCTCGCGCTCGTGCAGGGCGGGGCTGAGGGAGGGACCGATACCGGAACCGATCAGCCCGACGAGATACGAGTCGACGAAAGACGGGTCGTCGGGAGACGGGTCCTTGAAGACGTCGGCCACGGTGGTCCTCCCGAGCTGAGCGGCTCACTAATGTACGAACTAGTACGTTAGCTATATCAGCATCGCCGAGCCACGGGAACCCCTCGGCCGGGAACCCGTCCGCCCGCGACCGGTCGCTCCTTCTACAATCGGCCGCACACCGCGCGCACACCGCGCGCACGCCCGAAGGAAGCCAAGGAACCCGATGACCAGCGTCGAAGAACCGGCACGACCGAACGGGCGCATCCGTGACGCGGTCCGCACCAAGGCCGAGATCCTCGACGTGGCGACCCACGAGTTCGCCCGGGCCGGCTACGACGGCGCCCGCGTGGACGAGATCGCCGCCCGCACCCGCACCACCAAGCGGATGATCTACTACTACTTCGGCGGCAAGGAGCAGCTCTTCACCGCCGTTTTGGAACGGTCCTACGGAGTGATCCGCGAGGCCGAACGAGGCCTGGACGTCGAACATCTGGACCCGGTCGCGGCCATCCGCCGGCTCGCGGAGCTGACCTTCGACCACCACGAGCAGCACCCGGACTTCATCCGCCTGGTGTCCATCGAGAACATCCACGGCGCCGAGCACATCGCCGCCTCCGAGAAGCTCGGGAGGATCGGCTCGCCCGCCCTCGACGTGATCCGCCGGATCCTGGAGGCGGGGCAGAAGTCGGGCCTGTTCACCGCCGACGTGGACGCCGTCGACCTGCACGTGATGATCAGTTCCTTCTGCTTCTTCCGGGTCGCCAACCGGCACACCTTCGGCGCCCTGTTCGGCCGCGACCTGGTGGCGCCGGCCCAGCGCGAGCACTACCGGACGATGCTGGGCGACATGGTGATCGCCTATCTGACGGCGGAGCGGGCGGCGGACTGAGCCGCGAGATCCTTCGGTACGGCCTCTTGACACCCGGGAAACGTGAGCGCAACATCCGTAGCCACCGCTACTAACTATCCAGTGGGTTAATTAGCCGGGCAGCACCCGGCGCGGCCGTCCCGTCACCCCAGGGATCCGGCACCTCTCCCCCGCCGCTCACTCCGCCTACGGTGGAGTTCCCCCGAAGGAGCAAGCCGTGTCCGTCCCCGCCAAAGCCGTCGGGCAACCGAAAAAGGCCGCCACCGCCGCCTGGATCGGCAGTGCCCTGGAGTACTACGACTTCTTCATCTATGGCAGCGCCGCAGCCCTGATCTTCCCCAAGGTCTTCTTCGACGACTCGGACCCGGCCACGGCGACCCTGCTCTCCCTCGCGACCTTCGGTGTCGCCTACGCGGCCCGGCCGGTCGGCGCGCTGTTCCTCGGACACTTCGGGGACCGGGTCGGCCGTAAGAAGATCATGATCTTCACGCTGCTGCTGATGGGCCTGTCGACGTTCCTCATCGGCTGTCTGCCCACGCGGGGCCAAGTCGGCACGCTCGCCCCGGTGTTGCTCGTGCTGTGCCGGGTCCTGCAGGGCATCTCGGCGGCGGGCGAACAGGCCAGCGCCAGTTCCATGACACTGGAGCACGCGCCGGCGGACCGGCGTGGCTTCTTCACCAGTTTCACGCTGGGCGGCACCCAGGGCGGCCAGCTCATCGCGACACTCGTGTTCCTCGCCGTGGCCCAACTCCCGGACAAGCAGCTGCTGTCGTGGGGTTGGCGCGTTCCATTCTGGGCGAGCGTGCTGGTCGCGGTGGCCGGGTACTTCATCCGCCGCAACCTCCAGGAGACCCCGGCCTTCGCCGAGCAGGCGGCGACCGAGGGCGTCGTGAAACTGCCGCTCGTGGTGCTGCTGCGCGAGCACTGGGCGGACGTCCTGCGGGTGATCGCGGGCGCGCTCATCGCCTCCGTCTCGACGATCTTCACCGTGTGGGCGCTGGCGTACGCGACCAGCGACTCCGTCGGCATGTCCCGCTCGTCGATGCTGTGGGTGGGCGCGTTCGCCAACCTCGTCGCCCTCGCCGCGATCCCCCTGTGGGCCACGCTCTCCGACCGCATCGGGCGACGCCCGGTATATCTGATCGGCGCGGTCGGCAGCGCGATCACGATGTTCCTCTACCTCTGGGCGATCTCCACGGGCTCCTACTCCCTCACTCTGATCCTCGGCATCGTCGCCTTCGGCGTGGTCTACAGCGCGGCGAACGGCGTGTGGCCCTCTTTCTACGGCGAGATGTTCTCGACCCGTGTCCGGCTGTCGGGCATGGCCATCGGCACCCAGATCGGTTTCGCCGTGGCCGGGTTCGCGGTCACGTTCGCCGCGCAGATCGCGGGTCCTGACGGCACGGACTGGTCCGCGGTGGCGTTGTTCACGGCGGCGCTGTGCGTCCCGCCGGTGATCGCGGCGCTCACGGCCCGCGAGACCCACACGGTCCCGACGGAACTGCTCGGTACGCGGCCGCTTCGGGACGCGTCGACGCCGGAGACCGTGACGGCCTGACCGTCGCTCCCCAAGTACCGCACCCCCGGGCTTCATTGCCCGGGGGTTTCCATTTTGGAGCGGTCCAGACCGACGTGACCTCTCCCCGGACACGGACACCCCGTTGACAGATGACGTTTCACGCAAGAACATCGGCCGGAACAAGCAGAAAAGAACAGCCGCGGCACTCGTCGCTCTGCGCCGCCAGTAAGGTCCTCCGCGTGCCCCGGCCGATTTCAGGGGCGGCCGGTGCACGCGGGCCCGGGTCCGGCTGACGCTGCCGGCTCATGGTCCGCTCACCGCGCAGCCGCTCAACCTCGGCTCCGGTGAACGATGGTGACGATCGGTCAGCCCTGGTCGGCGCGCTTCGGAATGCCGTAGGCCCGCTCCACCCGCAACCGCAGCACCAGCCGCCGGTCCCGCACCATCGCCGCCCGATAGTCGTCCCAGTCCGGATGTTCGCCCAGGACATCGCGGTAGAGCCGGATGAGTTCCTCGACCGTGTCGTCGTGCGGGTCGGCGGCGACCGGGGCGAGGTCGGCCGTGCCCTCCGCGACCGTGTACGCCCAGCGATCGGGGCTGGTCACGTGGTAGGAGGCGCGGGAATCCCGGCGCATATTGCGGGTCTTGGCGCGGTCGTCGGTGATCGACACGCGGATGACGCGCTCGTCGGGGTAGTAGGCGTGGCTGACGTTCGACAGCTGGGGGCGGCCGTCGCTCTTGAGGGTGACCAGTACTCCGCCGTGGCCCTCGGAGAGCAGCTGGAGCAGTGCGTCCTGCGTCGCGTCGTGAGTCATGCGTCCTTCAACCGTGTGAAGCAGGTCACGCATTCCCCTCAGGTGGGAGCCAACGCATAGACACTGTCTACGATCGACTGGTAGACAGTGTCTATGAGCATGAGCGAACCGGAAGCAGGACTACGGGGCCGCCTGGTCGACGTAGGGGTGGAGCTGGTGGCCCAGGAGGGTGCGCAGGCGTTGACCCTGCGCGAGATCGCCCGGCGGGCCGGTGTCTCGCACGGGGCGCCGCGCCGCTACTTCCCCACCCACTTGGAGCTGCTGTCGGCGATCGCGCGGCGCGGCTTCGCCGAGCTGGGTGAGCGAGCGAAGAGCGCGATCGCGGACGGTACGGCAAGCCCGCGCGCGCAGTTGACAGCGCTGGGCCGCGTCTATCTGGAGTTCGCGCTCGACAACCCCGGCATGTACGAGTTGATGTTCCGTCACGATCTGTTGGAGAGCGGCCACTTGGGACTTCGGGACACCAGCCTGCCGCTGTTCGGCGTCCTGGTGGACCTGGTCGGCCGGGCCCGCCCCGACGTGAACGCCCGGCTCGTCGCGGGCGCGTTGTGGGCGAACCTGCACGGCATCGCCCAGCTCTGGCGCTGGGGCAGCCTCCAACTCGCCACCGGCGCCGACGACTTCGTACCCCTGCTGCGGTCGGCGCTCGACGCACACCTGGGTCCGGAGGCCACCCGATGACGGTTCACCGCAGGCTCGTGCTGGCGAGCAGTGTCGCGGGGGCGGCGATCGTCGCGCTGGACGGGACCGTGCTCACCGTCGTACAGCCCACGCTCCAGCGGGAGTTGGGGGCGTCGCTCGCGCAGGTCCAGTGGACGAGCACCGCGTATCTCGTCGCCGTGGCAAGCCTGTTGGTGTCGGCCGGGCGGATCGGGGACCGGTACGGGCATCAGCGGGTGTTCGGGCTCGGCATGCTCGGCTTCGGACTCGCCTCGGCCGGGATCGGGCTGGCGCCCGGGATCGGCTGGGCGATCGGACTCCGGGTCGTTCAAGGGGTGTTCGGGGCGCTGCTGCAACCGGCCACGCTCGGCATGCTGCGTGCCGCGTTCCCGCCGGACCGGCTCGGTATGCCCATCGCCGTACGGACGAGTGTGATCGGAATCGCGGCCGCCGCCGGGCCATTGGTGGGCGGGGCGCTGGTGGGCGCGGCGGGCTGGCGGGCCGTCTTCTTCCTCAACGTCGTGCCCTCGCTGGTGTTCGGCGTACTCGCGCTCACCGTCCGGGGCCCGCGGCGCACAGAAGCGGCCACCGTCCGGTTCGATCTGCCCGGCGCCCTGCTGCTCGCGCTCTCCCTCGCCTCCCTCGTCCAGGCGCTGGTGGATCTCCCCGGTTCGGCCGCCGGGCAGGCCGTGTCCGGGTTGGCCGTGTCCGTGCTGGCCGGTCTCGCCTTCGTACGGCATGAGCGTCGTACGGCGCATCCGTTGCTGCCGCCGGACGTCGTCGGGTCGGTGGCGATCCGCGGGGCGCTCGGGATGCTGCTCGCGGCGTCGGCCGCCTTCTCCGGGACGCTGTTCGTCGTCACCTATTTCCTGCAGGACACGCTGGGACTTGGCCCGTTCCAAAGCGCCCTCCGAGGGCTGCCGTTGGCCGCCGCGATGGTCCTCGCGGCACCCGCGACCGCCGTGGTGCTGCGCCGGGTCGGGGCGCGTCGTACGGCCGGCGTGGCGATGACGGTCGTGGCCCTGGCTGTCCTCGTGTTGTCCCGGGCCTCCGGCGCGGTCGCGGTATGCGGGGGTTTCGCCCTGCTCGGGGCCGGGTTTGGAACGGTCCTGGTGGCGGCGACCCAAGTGGTCGTGCGGGAAGCGGCCGTCGAGTCGGCCGGGGTGGCGGGCGGGCTCAAGCAGACCTCGGCGAACGTGGGTCCGACGCTCGGGGTCGCGGCGGGAAGTGCGCTGATGGCCGCCGGTGGCCGGGAATTGGCGCTCGGAATACTCGCCGCGGTGGCCCTGACCGGCGCTCTCGCCTGCCTCGCGCTGCCCGGGCGGACAGTCGCGTCGCTCACACATCCCCCCGTTACAGGAGACCGCGCAGGTGTTCCTGCGGGACGATGAGTTCCGAGGTGTCCGGGGCCGGGTATGCGGGACCCCACCTCGTGAACGCAATTCGGAGGAGAGCCATGGCACAGCTGCGACAAGAAGTCGACCCGGACGAGGTCGGACTGGATCACAAGGCGCTGGACCGCCTGGACCAGCACTTCGCCCACTACGTCGACGTGGAGCGCCTGCCCGGCTTCCTGGTGTCCGTGGCCCGCGGCGGCCGCGTCGCCCACCTCACCGCCCACGGGCACCGCGATGTCGCGGCCCAACTGCCCGTCACGCCGGACACGTTGTACCGGATCTACTCCATGACCAAACCGGTCACCGCGGTCGCCGCGCTGATCCTGATGGAGGAGGGCAAGCTCTCCCTGGACGACCCGGTCGGCCTGCATCTCCCGGCCTTCGCCGACATGCGGGTCTACGACAGCGGGTCCGGCGCCGACGTGAAGACGCGGCCGGTGGAGCAGCCGATGCTGATCCGCCACCTGATGACCCACACCTCGGGCCTGACCTTCGCCTTCTACCACTCGCACCCGGTCGACGCCCTGTACCGGGAGGCGCACCTGGAGTCGTCCGTGCCGCCCGGCGCGAACCTCGCCGAGACGATCGACATCTACGCGAGTCTGCCGCTCCAGTTCGAGCCGGGCACGCAGTGGAACTACTCCGTCGCCTCCAACGTCCTGGGCCGGATCGTCGAGGTGGTCTCCGGGCAGCGGCTCGACGAGTTCTTCGCCGAGCGGATCTTCCGGCCGCTGGGGATGCCGGACGCCGGCTTCTCGGTACCGGACGAAAAGGCCGACCGGCTCTCCGAGTTGTACGGCGACGCCGACGGCGGCGGTATCGAGCCGATCGCCGGGCTGCCGCTGCGGGGCGGCCGGCCGCGGTTCCTGTCGGGCAGCGGCGGGTTGGCGGCGAGCCCGTACGACGTGCACCGGTTCGCGGAGTTCCTGCGGCGCCGGGGCGAACTCGACGGCACCCGGCTGCTGTCCCCGGAGACGGTCGACCTCATGGCCAGCAACCACCTCCCCGGCGGCGCCGACATGCGCGCCTTCGGCAGCCCCGCCCACCAGGAACCCGGCAACGACGGCATCGGCTTCGGCCTCAGTGTCTCCGTCGTCATCGACCCCGAACGCACCCAATCCCCCACGGGGCTCGGCACGTTCGGGTGGAGTGGGGTGGCGACCACGACGTTCTGGGTGGACCCGGGCCGGGACCTGACCGTGCAGTTCATGACGCAGCTCCGGCCGAAGTCGTCGCTGAAGATCATGCCGGAGCTGAAGCAGTTGGTGCACGAGGCGGTCACGGCCTGAACCGCGACCGCCGGCTCACTGATCCACCACTGGTTCGCTACTGATCCACCCGCAAGGTGAACTCCAGCCCCTCCCCCGCCAGTTCGCTCAGCCACTCCCGTGACCGCTGCGCCGTCTCCGCCGCCCGGCTCAAGCCGGACGGCAGGTCGTCGGACAGGATGTGGCGGACGGCGAGGGAGAGCGGACGCGAGACGCAGCGGGCCATCGCGCTCTCCTCCTCGTCACCGACCAGGTCGAGGAGGTAGCTGCCGGACCAGGTCTCGCCCGTGTCGCCCCGCACGTCCAGGGACACGGCCAGGACGACCCGGTCGTGGTCGGCCTCCGTGGTGGGATAGGTGGCCGCCAACTCCCTTGCCAGCGCGGCGATCCGGGTGTCGTCGCCCGCCTTCAGCTCCTCGAACACCGCGTCCCAGGCCCGCAGCCAGCCATCGAGGCGCAGGGTGCCGCGCACGAAGGTCCGCGGTGTCCAGGCCGCAGGCAGCCCGTACTGCTCGATGAACGGCACGCTGTCCCGGTTCGGATAGACCTCGAAGGTCTCGCCGTCCACGACATGCGGCCGGGTCGCCTCCCAGGGCCGGGCAGCGGTGGTCTCTTCGCCGTCCTCCAGATAGCGCGCCGGTGAGCGCAGCGCGCCCAGCACCCCGGCCGGTGCCCAACTGAACCGGTACCGGAAGTCGTTGGGCACCGCGGGGACTCCGCCGCAGTACGAGGTGAGGCTGTACGAGGCCACCGTGCCCTCGCCGATCGCCTCCCCAGCGCGGGCGACGAGGCTGTGCGCGAAGAGGTGGTCGATGCCGGGGTCGAGACCGGCCTCGGTGAGGACGACGATCCCCGCCTTCTCGGCCGCCGGTAGCTGTTCCAGGACGGCGTCCGACACATAGCTGGAGCAGGCGAAGTGCGCCCGCCGCCGGACACAGGCGGCCAGCAGCGCCGCGTGTTCGGGCGCGGGCAGCATGGAGACGACGACGTCTCCGGGCGCCAACTCGGCCGTGAGCGCGGCGAGGTCGAACGCTCGCGGTTCGGCGCGACCCGTCAGACCCAGGTGATCCAGAGCCTGCGCCGCACGCTCCTCGGTGCGGTGCCACAGCCGCACCCGATCCGCCGTGTCGCAGAGCAGGGCGAGACCGCTGCCCGTGGACAGTCCGGCGCCGATCCAGTGGACGGTACCGCTCGCGCGCACCACGTCAGACATGGCCCAACTCCCCTTCCCCTACGGCGATTCCGAGTTCACGGGACTTCGTACGGAACAGGTCCAGGCAGCGGCCCCACGCCCCGCCCGTCTCGAACTCCAGGAGTTGGGGCAGCAGTGCCGCCGAGAAGTCGGTGCTGGACTCCCTCGGCAGGAGCGACGGCAGGTTGTCGATGGCGATGAGGTCGAGCGGGGGCCGGTCGCTCAACTGCCGTACCGGGTCGTCCCATTCGGTCGTACGGTCGTAGACCGGCAGGACGTTGAGAGGGGAGCCCACGTCGCAGGTGACGTCGGAGACGGTGCGGAGGCGGCGGGTCGGGTCGTCGAGGTCCGGCTCGCGGAGAAAGGGCGGGACGGGGGTGGTCGCCAGGACGCAGTTGACCAGGACGTCGTAGGTCAACAGGGCGGGGCGGTCCAGGTTTTGGGTCTCGGGCAGGTCCCAACAGGTCGGTTCGATCCCGGCCGTCGAGAACGCGACCCGCGCTCCGCGTCCGCTGCGGCCCAGCGCGCCGATCACCAGCGCGCTGAACTCCTCGTCCCCGGCGGCGGGTTGGAGCGTCTTGTCCAACTCCTCCTTCGAGGTGGGCGTCAGCGGTGCGACGAGTCGGCCCCGGTGCTGGAGCACGGCGAGGGCCGCGCCCAGGTAGCCCGCCCAGAAGCCGAACGCGGCGAGGCGGCGGCCGTTCTCGTCCACCAGGTATTCGAGGTCGAGCAGCGCTCCTCCCCCGGCGCCGAACCGCCTCAGCAGGTCGCTCGCCCCCGGCTGGCCCTTGTAGGCGTGCCCGAAGAAGATGTGACGGTGGGTCAACTCCTTCGGCTCGTCCGGGAGTTCCTTCAGGCCGAGGATCACCGTGTTCCGCGGCGCCGACACCCAGGAGCCCGCGGGGGCCACGCGGGCGCCGACCGCCTCGTACTCCTCGATGGCGAAGATCCGTTGCGGGGACTCCTCGACCGTGAGGGTCACGCCGTTCTCGACGAGGCGGCGGGCGTCGGAGGGGACGACCGGGGTGCGGCGTTCGGTCGTGCGGGGCTCGTGGCGCAGCCACAGATGGAGCTCGGTCATACCAGGTTGACCTCCGGGCGCGGGGCGTCGGCCGCGAACCGGCCGGCGCTCAGGGGACTGACGTCCACGAAGGGTACGCGGCCGAGGTACAGGTCACGGACGACCTCGCCGACGGCCGGTCCCTGGAGGAAACCGTGGCCGGAGAAGCCGGTCGCGTAGAGGAAGCGGGAGACCGAAGTCGCCTCGCCGATCAGGGCGTTGTGGTCCGGCGTGTTCTCGTACAGGCCCGCCCAGCCGCCGGTGCGGCGCAGCTCCAGGAGGTCGGGAGCGCGGCGGCGCATGGCCTCGGCGAGGCGGGGGATCCAGCGGTCGTGGGTGTCGGCGGCGAAGCCGGGACGCTCGTCGGGGTCTGACATGCCGACGAGGAGGCCGGGGCCCTCGGCGTGGAAGTAGAGGCTGGTGGTGAAGTCGATCGTCATGGGGAGGTTGGGCGGCAGTCCCTGGACCGGTCCCGTGACCGCGATCTGGCGGCGCAGCGGCTGCACGGGGAGGTCCACGCCCGCCATCGCGCCGATCCCCTTGGACCAGGCGCCGGCCGCACAGATCACGGCATTGGTGTCGATGCGGCCGAGGGTCGTGACCACGGCGGTGATGTGCTCGCCGTGGGTCTCGATGCCGGTGACGTCGGTGTGGCGCAGGATCGTCGCGCCGTGCGCCCGGGCGGCGGAGGCGTAGCCGTGGACGACGGCCTCGGGGGTGCAGTGGCCGTCGTCGGGCGAGTAGGCGGCGGCGAGCAGGCCTTCGGTGCTGATCAGCGGGGAGAGCCGCTGGGCCTCGGCGGGGTCGATCATGCGGCTGGGCACGTCGAGGGAGTTCTGCAGCCGGACGCCCGCCTCGAAGGAGGCGACGTCCTCGGGCCGCGACAGCAGGAACAGATAGCCGACGCGATGTAACCCGATGTCGTACCCGGTGTCCTCCTCGAACCGGTCGAAGGCCTCCAGGCTGCGGGCGCCGAGCTGCACGTTGAGCCCGTCGGAGAACTGGGCCCGTACCCCGCCGGCCGCCTTGGAGGTGGACCCGGCGGCGAGTTCGTCCCGCTCCACCAGGACGACGTCCCGGACCCCGGCGCGGGCCAGGTGGTAGGCGATGCTCGTACCGATGACCCCGCCGCCGATGACGACGACCTCAGCCTGACGCTTCATGGACGCTCCTTCTTGGCCGCGTCGATGACGGCCCAGGCCGCTGCCGCGTCCTGGATGCCGAGTCCGACGCTGTTGTAGTAGACGATGTCGTCGGGTCGGGTGCGGGCCGCGCGGCGGCCGGTGAGTACGGCGCCGAGCGGGATCAGGTCCTCGGGCGTGAGCAGGCCCTCGCGCAGTGCGGTCACGATCGGCCCGGCGTGCTCGGCGGCCGTCTCCGGGTCGTCGACGACGACGGCCGCGGATCGCCGTAGGACCTCGGGGTCGACCTCGCTGCGGGTGGGTTCGAAGGAGCCCACGCTGACGACCGTGCAGCCGGGCGCGAGCCAGGCGCCGTGCACCACGGGGGTGGTGCTGAGGGTGCAGGCGGCGACCACGGACGCGCCGTTCACTGCTTCCTTCGCGGTGTCCACCGCCTCGACGGGGAAGGGTAGTTGGGCCCTCAGCGTCTGTGCGGCCCGTGCGCGCCGCCGGGGGTTCGGGCTCCACAGGCGTACGGAGGTCAGGTCCCGGACCCGGGCGATCGCGCGGACGTGGGCGAGGGCCTGGGTGCCTGAGCCTAGGACGGCGAGGCGGTCGGCGTCGGGGGCGGCCAGGGCGTCGACGGCTACGGCGCTGCCCGCGGCCGTGCGCAGGGTCGTCACCGCCGTGCCGTCCATGACCGCGACCAGCTGTCCAGTGGACCGGTCCAGGGCGCTGATCACCGCGTGGATCGTGGGCAGTCCGGCGCGGGCGTTGGCGGGGTTGACGCTGCCGAACTTCGCCACCGCCCCGGTGTCCGCCGACAGCCGGGAGACGTAGGCGAAGACAACGCTGTCGTCGAAACGGCTCGGGTGCATGATCTTGCCGGGCAGGTCGGCGTTGTCGTCGCCGAGCGCGGTGAAGGCCGCGCGCTGCGAGGCGATGGCCGCGTCGGCGTCGAGCAGGTCCGTGACCCGGTCGCCGGAGAGGAAGAGGACGTCGTCGGTCATTCCCTCTTCCTGTCCGGACCGCGCGCACCCGAATCAGGACCAGTGCGCCACCGCGTCCAAATGGGGCAGGTGGTGGTCGAGACGCTCCCGCTTGGTGCGGAGGTAGGTGATGTTGTTCTCGCACGGCGGGATCAACAGCGGTACCTCTTCGGAGACTTTGATGCCGTGTTCCAGCAACGCCTCGCGTTTGCGCGGGTTGTTGGAGAGCAGGCGGACGCTCGCCACCCCGAGGTCGTGCAGGATCTCGGCGGCGACGCCGTAGTCACGGGCGTCGACCGGCAGGCCGAGGGCGAGGTTCGCCTCGACCGTGTCGAGTCCCTCCGCCTGCAGGGCCATCGCGCGCAACTTGGCGAGCAGGCCTATGCCGCGGCCCTCGTGCCCTCTCAAGTAGACGACGATGCCCCGGCCTTCGGCGACGACGGCCCGCATCGCGGCGTCCAACTGGTCGCCGCACTCGCAGTGCTGGGAACCGAAGGCATCGCCCGTCAGGCACTCCGAGTGGAGTCGGGTGAGTACGTCGTCCGTGCCGATGTCACCGTAGACCAGGGCCACTTGCTCATCACCGCGGTCGTGGTCCAGGTAGCCGATCGCCTGGAATTTGCCGTACACGGTGGGCAAGGGAGCATTCACGACGCGTTCCGCGCCCCTGGACTGCGCGGACTTCTGCTTGCCGAGTACGCCAATGTTTTCTGTCATGATCTGGTTCCTAAGCAGAGACGAAAGGCCGTGAAAAAATGAATGGTTCGGACTCACGGACGGCGGCATACGGACTGGTGCCGGCGGACACCACGGAGGACGTGAGGTCTAGGGGGGCAGAAGTATCAACACAGGTCGCCGTCCTTCCGGTCGGCAGTTTCGAGCAGCACGGCCCGTATCTTCCGCTGGCGACCGACACGTTGGTCGCCTGTGCCGTGGCCCGCGAGATCGCCGCGGCGTACCCGGTGCATCTCCTGCCGCCGGTGACGATCGCCTGCTCGCACGAGCACGCGGCCTGGCCGGGGACCGTCAGCATCTCTTCCGTGACCCTTCATGCGGTGGTGCGGGACATCGCGGACTCGCTCCGCCGCTCGGGGGTCGAGACCCTGGTGGTGGTCAACGGTCACGGCGGAAACTACGTACTGGGCAACGTCGTTCAGGAATCTTCTGCCCGCGGTGAGCGGATGGCGCTGTTCCCGGCCGCGGAGGACTGGGAGACGGCGCTGGAGCGGGCGGGGGTGGTGACCTCGCTGCTCACCGATATGCATGCGGGGGAAATCGAGACCTCCATTCTTCTGCACGCTCATCCCGAATTGATCCGTCCCGGATATGAGACCTCCGATTTCGTCGCCGACGACCGTCGCCATCTCCTGACGCTCGGTATGTCCGGCTATACCGAGTCGGGCGTCATCGGACGCCCGTCCCTCGGCTCGGCGGAAAAGGGGAAGGCACTGCTGGCGAGCCTCGCCGATTCCTTCGGCGCGTATTTCTCCATGGTGACCGCGGACGCCTGAGCGGGTTCCGGGTCCGGTACGGCGGTGCCGGGCCCGGCGGTGCGCAGGCCGGTGTACCAGCGGGCGACCAGGACCAGCAGGCCGGGCAGGGCGGCGACGAAGCTGAGCACGCCGTAGACCACGGAGACGGCCAGGCCGCTGCTCGCGCCGAGGCCCGCGGCGCCGAACGCCCAGGCGGTGACGCCCTCGCGGGGGCCCCAGCCGCCGACGTTCAGCGGCAGGCCCATGGCGACCAGCGCGAGGACCGCGATCGGCAGCAGCTGCGCGACGGTAGCGACGGAGCCGGCGGCCCGGGCGGCGACCACGAACATCGCGAGGTGGCCCGCGAGGATGACGAGCGAAGAGACCGTGACGCCGGGCCAGTTGGCGCGGGAGAACAGTCCGGCACGCACCTCGTCGAGGGTCGTGCGCAGGGCGCGACCACGCCGGGTGGCGGTGGCCGGACGGTTCATGCGTACGGCGGCGACGACCGCGAGCGCTCCGACGGCGGCGAGCAGGACGAGCGGGGCGATGCTGCGGGCGTCGGCCATCACCGGCGAGTCCAGGCCCAGCAGGACCGTCACGCCCACGACGGCCAGGGCGATCTGGCCCGCGACGCGCTCCAGGACCACGGCGCGTACGGCGCGGCCCATGTCTCCGGCGCTCTGTCCGTGGCGTACCGCGCGGTGCACATCGCCGAGGATGCCGCCGGGCAGGGCCGCGTTGAGGAACAGGGCGCGGTAGTAGTCGGCGACGGCCGGGCCGAGCGGCAGCTTGATGCGCAGGCCGCGTGCGACCAGGGCCCAGCGCCAGGCGCTGAACACCGTCGTGACCACACCGATCGCGAGCCCGATCAGCAGGGTCGGCGCGTCGATGCGGCGCAGTCCGTCCAGGAAGACGCCGGTACCGAGGCGCCACAGCAGGACGCCGAGGATGGTGACGCCGGCGACCGTGCCGAAGTGGGTGCGTACCGCGCGGGAGTTCACCCGGGTCAGGATCGCGCGCAGGACGCGGCGGGCGCCGGAGGCGCGGTCGGTGCCGGGGCGCGGGGCGGAGACGATCACCCCGATGCGGTCGCCGGAGACGGCCGAACTGTGCAGCGGCGGGGTGTGCTTGGGACGGCGTACCGCTTCTACGGCTTCTACGGCGGTCTCGGTACGCAGGGCGAGGGCGACCGGTGTGGACCGGTCCACACGTACCCGCCGCGTCCTGGTGCTCGGCCGCGGTGCGACCGTCCGCATCGTCTCGACGCTCATGACGTGCCCCCTGTCGGCCGGGCCAGCGCCAGCAGGTCGCTGTGGTGGACGAGCACGCTCAACTCGCCTGCCGCGCAAGCCGCGAGGCGCCGTTCCAAATACTGGTCGGCACGTTCCTTCAGCTCGGGGCGTTCCTCGACGGCCGCGCCGATCCAGCCGCGCAGCCACTCGGCGGTGAGCGCGGCCTCGTCGGGGCCGAGCCGCCAGGCGCTCGGGTGGACGCGGACCGTGGCGCCGTGCGCGGCGAAGGCCTCGCAGGTGACGGTGACCGCGTCCGGGCCGAGGAGGCCGTCGCGCCGCTGATGGGCGTTGAACGCGTCGGCGATCTCCGCGTCCATCGGGTCGGCCGGGGTGAGTTCGACCTTGCCCGCCACCGACAGGGTGAGCAGCGCCGGGCAGCCGGCGCCGACACAGGCGGCGACGAGGGCGTCGACCTCCTCGCGGGTGAGGACGTCCAGGAGCGCGGAGGCCGTCACCAGCGAGGCGCCGACCAGCGCGTCCGGGGTCAGCCGCGCCACGTCGCCGCGCCGGGTCTCCACCGTGACGCGGCTGCCGTCGGCGGCGGCGCGCGGTGAGGCGACGGCGGCGAAGTGCAGGAGGTAGGGGTCCCGGTCGTGCAGGATCCAGTGCTGGGCGCCGTCGAGGCGGGGCGCGAGCCAGCGTCCCATCGAGCCGGTACCGCAGCCCAGGTCGTGGATGACGACCCCGGAGCGGCCGGGCAGGTTGGCCAGCCGGATGCGCAGCGGGTCGAGCAGTTCGGGCGCCCGCGCGACGGCGTCGGCACCCTCCCGCAACTCCAGCCACTCGGGCGCGTAGCGCGGCGGGTCGTCGGGTCCGACGTCCCGCAGCCGTACGGTGGCCCGCTCGCCGGGGCGGCCCGCGGGACCGGCGCCGGGGATCACGGAACCTGGCCCTGTCTGCTCGCCGGTGTCCGCTTGGACCGTTCCCGCCATGATGTCCTCCGGCCCCGGCTGTCCAGCCGTCAGGTCCTTCGCGTCGGGCTGTACCGGGGCGACCAGCATGCCCAGCGGTACGCCCCTGGGCCCCGGCTGCGCCGGGATCCGTCCAGCCTGTGCCGTGGTTGCCGACTTCCTCATGCCGCCCTCCGGGGTTCGCTGGGGAGCCGGGTGAGCACTCCGGCCAGGCTGCGGGCCGTGGTGGCCCAGCCGTCGAGGGCCGCGCGCCGGCCCCGGGCCGCCGCCTTCAGACGTCGGCGTACGTCGGCCTCGCCGAACCAGCCGCGCAGTTCGGCGGCGAGGGCGGCGGGCGCCTCCGGCGGGACGAGGATGCCGGGCACCCCGCCGTCGGGGGCGCGGCCGACCGCCTCGGGCAGCCCGCCGACGTCCGTGGCCAGCACGGGGATACCGCGTGCGAGGGCCTCGGTGACGGCCATGCCGTAGGTCTCGGCGTACGACATGAGGACCATGAGGTCGGCGGAGGCGTAGGTGGCGTCGAGTGCGGCGCCGGCCCGCGGGCCGGCAAGGTGCAGCCGGTCCTGGAGGCCGTGGCGCTTGATGAGGTCGCGCAGGTGGTCGACATACTCCGGGTCGTTGCCGAAGCCGCCGACGCACTCGCAGGTCCACGGCAGGTCGGCCGCGGCGGCCAGTGCCTCGATCAGCCGGTGCTGGCCCTTGCGCGGAGTCAGCGTGGCGACGCACACGAGGTGGGAGACGCCGTCGGTGCCGGAGGCGAGGGGCGCGATGTCGGCGCCGGGGGTGGCGACATGGACGCGCTCGGGGGCGAGGCCGTGGTGGGAGACGAGGCGGCGGACCGCCCACTCGCTGGTGCCGATGACCGCCGACACCGCCCGCAGGACCGTACGCTCCCTCTCGTCCAACTCGGCGGCCACGGCGGCCTCCAGGCCGGTCTCGTCACCGAGCGGGAGGTGGACCAGGACGGCCAGGCTGAGCCGGTCGGCCTCCGGAACGACGATCTCGGGGACCCCGCAGGCCACGATCCCGTCCATCAGTACGGCGGCACCGTCCGGCAACTCGCGCAGCACCCGGGCCAGTTCGGCACGGGCGGCGGCACCGGGCCGGGGCCACTCGCCGTCCACGGCGTGCTTGTGGACCTGCCAGCCGAAGCCGGGCAGGTCCAGGCTGACCCGCCGGTCGTAGGCGTTGCCGCCGCTCGGCGCGGCCGGGTCGTCGACGCCGCCCGGCATCACGAAGTGCACGGTGCGCAAGGACATGGGGATGATCTCGGCATTCCGGGAGGCGGCGCGCTGCGCGGGCAGGAATCCCAGCGAGGGGGCGCGGTCGATGGTCACGTCGCTCACAGGGCACGCTCGTAACTCGCCCAGGCGACGTGCGACTCGTGCAGGGTGACCTGGAGGCCGGTCAGACCCCGGGCGCCCTCGCCGAGCGCGCCCTTCTCGATCCGCTCGGCGAGCCGGTCGGCGATGACCTTCGCGAGGAACTCCGTCGAGGTGTTGACCCCGGCGAAGTCGGGCTCGTTGTCGAGGTTTCTGTAGTTCAACTCGCTCACGACGGCACCCAGTTCCTGGGTGGCCAGCCCGATGTCGACGACGATGTTGTCGTCGTCCAGCTGCTCGCGCCGGAAGGTGGCGTCCACCAGGAACGTGGCTCCGTGCAACCGCTGGGCGGGCCCGAACACTTCGCCGTGGAAGCTGTGGGCGATCATGATGTGATCGCGAACGGTGATGCTGAACAACGGACGACCCTCCAGGTGCGGCGCGTCTGGTCCCGCGGCTGATCCCTGCCGGGGGATGCCGTGTAGTACGGCTGCACGCCTCCCCCTGTTCAGCCCGCTCTCACTCTTTTCTCAGGTCAGACGCTCTTGCTCGTACGGAATTGAACGATTCTCAGCCGATGTCGGTGTAACGGACCCGATGGCACAGCGCCGGGATCTCCCCCGAGGCGAGCCTGGGCAGCAGGTCCGGCAGTTCCTCGAAGTCGCTCTCCCCGGTGACCAGCGCGTCCAGCGCGGGGTCCGCGAGCAGGTCGAGAGCGAGGGCGAGCCGGTCGGCATAGCTGCGGTTGGCGCGCGCCGGCGAGACCGTACCGACCTGGCTGCTACGGATCACCAGGCGGCGCGAATGAAACGCCTCGCCGAGCGGGAGGCTCACTTTCCGGTCGCCGTACCAGCTCAGTTCGAGGACCGTTCCCTCGGCGGTGAGGAGTTCCAGCGCGCGGGTGAGTCCCTGTTCGGTGGCGCTGGCGTGGACGACGAGGTCGCAGTCGCCGAGCGCGTCCGAAGGCAGCGCGAAGCCGACACCGAGCGCCTCGGCGATCTTCGCGCGCGTGGGATCGGCGTCCACCAACTGCACCCGCACGCCCGGGAAACGGCCCAGCAGCGCGGCCACCGAGCAGCCGACCATGCCTCCCCCGACCACCGCGATCCGGTCGCCGACCAGCGGCGCCGCGTCCCACAGGGCGTTGACGGCGGTCTCCACGGTCCCGGCGAGGACGGCCCGCCCGGCGGGCACGGAATCCGGCACCGGTGTCACGGCGCTCGCGGGGACGACGTAGCGCGTCTGATGCGGATAGAGGCAGAAGACGCTACGGCCGAGCAGCGCGGCCGGGCCCTCCTCGACGACCCCCACATTGAGGTAGCCGTACTTGACCGGACCTGGGAAGTCGCCCTCCTGGAAGGGGGCCCGCATGGTCGCGTGCTGGTTCTCGGGGACACCCCCGCGGAAGACCAGGGTCTCGGTGCCGCGGCTCACGCCCGACCACAGGGAGCGGACCAGCACTTCGTCCTCGGCGGGGTCGGGCAGGACGACGTCGCGTATCTCGCCGTGACCCGGTGGACCGATCCAAAACGCCCTCGCGGTGCGCTTCATCGGGATCCTCCTGAACGATCGGGAAGCTGTTCACGTACGGGTAACCACAGGCCGCGCACAGTACGCGGCGTTGATCGACTCTGTCATACGGCCGGAGGGTGTGCGGTGGCCCTGAACAACACATACGAAGCAAGGCTGGTCCAGCAGGAGACCGCTGTGGGAGCGGGCGTTCAGATCCTGTTGCTGGCGTTGCTCGGCACGGCGATCGGAATGGGGCCGGCCGGCTGGCTGACCGGCCTGGCATTCGCGATCGCCACCTGGGCCGTGCTCTCCAAGGCCTTGCACCGGTCCAGGACCCGTTCCTTCGGGCCGGCCAACCGGGTCACCCTCGGCCGGGCCATCCTGGTCGGCGGGGTGACCGCGCTGGTCGCGGACTCCTTCGAGAGCTCCCCGCCGGTCACACTGCTGGTCGGACTGACCGCGGTGGCCCTGATCCTGGACGGCGTCGACGGCAAGGTCGCCCGGCGCACGAACACCTCCACCGCGCTCGGGGCGCGCTTCGACATGGAGGTCGACGCGTTCCTCATCCTGGTGCTCAGCGTGTACGTCGCGACACAGATGGGCCCGTGGGTCCTGCTGATCGGCGGCATGCGCTACGCGTTCGTCGCCGCAGCGCGCATCTGGCTGTGGCTGAACGCCCCGCTGCCGCCGAGCACCGCCCGTAAGACGGTCGCCGCCACCCAGGGCATCCTGCTGCTCCTCGCGGGCGCGAACCTGCTGCCCCACGCGGCCAACATCGGCGTGGTGGCGCTCGCGCTCGGCACCCTGGTCTGGTCGTTCGGCCGCGACATCCTGTGGCTGTGGCGCACCTCGCGCACCTCCCCCATCGAGGAGGTTCCGGCGGAGGAGAAGCTGCTGGAACTGGTCTCGCAGTAGGGACGGTTGCGCGGAAGGGCCCGGATCACTGGTGATCCGGGCCCTTCCGCGCACCCCTTGGGTGCTACGACTTGGGTGCTACCCCCTGGGTGCTACGACCGCGGGGTCCGGCTGCGCACGATCGCGAAGGCGCCCGCCGCGAGGCCGAGCACGCCCACGATCAGCCCGGCGACACCGAGCCCGCGGGCGGTCGAGTCGCTGCTGGACGAGGAGGCGGTGGTGCCGGCCTTCGTGGAGGTGGCCGCTGTGCTCGCGGACGCGGCCGGGGTCTCGTCGCCGTCCTCGCTCTCCTTGGCGGTGAGCTTGAGGACGGGCGCCGGGTTCTCCGGCTCGTCGTCCCCGGCCGTGGTCTGCTCAATCCAGCGGACGACATCGCCGTCCGAGTAGGTCTGCAGCGTCTTGAACGCCAACTGGTCGGTGTCGTCGGGCAGTTGACCGAAGGCGACGTTGAAGTCCTCGTACTGTCCGGCCCCGATCTTCCCGCCGGTCCAGGTGATCTCGGAGACGGCGTCGGTGATGGTGCCGTCGTCGGTCTTCACCGGCGTCTTGAGCTTGCTGGTGGTGACCTTCGCGGTCCAGCCGTTCTGCGGGGTGACCAGGACGCCGAGGACGGGGTGGTCGGTGGGCAGATAGACCTGGACCTTGGTGGTGCTCACCTTGTCCTCCTCGTTGGGGACACGGAAGGTGAGGACACCGTCCGTCGCACCCTTGGCGTAACTCTCCGGGTGGACGGTGACGTGCGCGGAGGCGACCCCCGCGGCGGCCAGGACTCCGGCGGTGGCGAGCGCGGCGACGGTGCCTGCGCGGCGCAGGGTGGTGCGGTATGCGGACATGGTGAGGTGATCTCCGTACGGGAAAAGGAAGTTGAGTGGTCAGACCGGGTACGGGATCAGGTCCGGTGGCCCTCTGCGGCTGACCGCGTGCCGCAGGAGGAGTTGGCGCAGGGGGGCCGCGTCGGCGGCGGCGCGTCCGGGGCGACGGGCGATGCGGAAGGTCTGGGGTGCGGGGGCGTCCCGCCACCAGGCGGCCAGCCCCGGCACGAAGGCGACGGCCCAGCGCAGCAGCGACCACAGCGCGGCCTCGCCGCGCCGCAGCCACCAGGCCGCGACGAGCGCGGCGACGACGTGGGCGGCGAGGGCGTGCGGGGTCATCGCCTGCGTCTGCCGCATGGGGGACATGGTGTGACCCGACATGTGCGCCATGCCGGCCATCGCCATGCCGGTCCGTGGCCGCGCGACATCGAACCCGAGGTGGAGCCCGGCCTGGGTGGCGAGCATGGCGGCACCGATGCCGGGCATGGACCGTTCCCGCCCGCCGAGCAACCACCCCATGACGAACACAAGGAGGAATCCGGCGCCGTCCGCCCACAACGGAGGCGTGGCACCGGTGGCGAGCCCGTGCCCGGCGGCAGCCAGCAGCACACACACCGCGGCGAACACCGCGGCGCGCAGGCTACGTACCGCCGGGGATGCGCTCATGGTGACGGATCCTCCCACGCGCCACCGCCGCCGAAGCCGTCGATGGCGGTTTAGGGGGCAGCTCATATCTGGTTCATGGCTTGGTACGGCGGGGGCGGGTGGGGCGTTCAGTTCGGGTGGGCGGACTCGTGCGGGCATGCGTCGATTTACCGGGATACGGGGAGCCGGGGAGCCGGGGGCGCAGGAAGCGGAGGACCGGTCCAATCGCGGGGACACGGACGCCCCTTGGCGGCTCATCCCCCGCAAGACCGGCAACTCCGGTCGCCGGTCGCCGGTCGCCGGCCTGGGGATTCATGCGCGGTCGCCCGGACATGCGTGGATACGGCGGCTCGAGCGCGGCTCACTTTCGGCGCGGCAACAACCCGATCGCCACGACCGGTACGACGGCCAGCACCAGCCACGGCACGGCCACGGGCAGCCCCGTGTCGAGGAGGGTGCCGGTGGCCGCGCTGCCGAGGAGGACGATCAGGCCGGAGACGGAGGAAAGGGCTCCGGTGTAGAGGCCGAGACGGCCGGGCTCGGCGAGGTCGGGGACCCAGGCGCGGGCGACCGGGGCGATGAGCATCTGGCCGAGGGTGAGCAGGACGACGAGGGCGGTCGCGGGCAACAGCCCGGTGGTGCCGGTGAGTTGGGCGGGGCGTGCCACCGCCACGGCCGTGAACCCTACGGCGATCAGCAGCAGCCCCGCCGCCATGGACCGGCGCGGGTCGAGCCGCTCCCCCGCCCAACGGGTCACGGGCAACTGCGCGCTCACCACGAGCAGCGACGACAGCGCGAACAACCAGGCCAGCGGTGCTTGCGAGCCCGCCGCGCGCTCCACCTCCTCGGGGAGGGCCAGATAGAGCTGGTTGTAGGCGAGGAGATAGGCGGCGTAGGCACAACACAGCGCCAGGAAAGGCCTGTTGTGCACGAGGGTGAGCATGCCGCCCTTCTGGGTGATCTGCGCCCTCCCGGCGATGTTCCGCCCGGAGATGTGCTGCGGCAGCAACCACGCGTGCCCGCCGAGAACGAGTACGAAGACCCCGGCCCCGACGAGACACGTCACCCGGAAGTCCACCGCGAGCAGCAACGCACCGAGCAACGGCCCCACAAACGCCCCGACTTGACCCGCGACGCTGAACAACGCGAGCACACGGGTGCGGGATCCCCCGCCCGTCTCCTCCCACTCGACCGCCTGCCGCGCCACCTCCGACTCCACGGCCGGCGAGAACAGCGCGGCGGCGAACCCGATGAGCAGTACGGCTCCGACGACACTCCAGGTCTCCCCCGCATACCCGAGACAACCGAACCCGGCGATCCGCAGCACGCACCCCGCGAGCACCACGGGCCGTACGCCGTACCGATCCGCGAGGGCCCCGCCGACCACGAAAAACCCCTGCTGACTGAAGGTCCGCAGCCCCAGCACAAGCCCAACGAGCCAGCCCGCCATGCCGATCGCCTCCGCCAGGTGCTCGGCGAGGAACGGCAGTACGGCGAAGAAGCCGATGTTGAAGGCGAGTTGGGTGAGGATCAGCAGCCGGAGCAGCGGTGAGAGCGGGGTCCGCACGAGGGCCACTGAGGTCACCGAGCGGCCAACTCCCTTCGTGCGTTGGTCCCTTGCATGCTTCCGGCAGCCGTGACCGCCAGTGCGCCGAGCAGGGCGAGAACGGCGGCGGGGGCCAGGACCGCCCAGGGGGCGCGTTCGGCGTAGGGCTGGTTCTCGGCGAGGAGCAGGCCCCACTCCGGGGAGGGCGGTTGCGCGCCGAGGCCGAGGAAGCCGAGCGAGGCGAGGGCGAGGGCGACCCCGGGCAGACGGAGCAGGGCGTGCCGGGTGACGGGTGGCAGGACGGCGGGCAGGAGTGCGTGGCGCAGGAGGTGCCAACGGCCCGCGCCCAGGCCCCGGGTGGCGGTCACGTGCAGGGTGGCGCGTTCCTGGCGCAGCAGTGCGGAGGTGTGCGCGGCGAGGGGCGTCCAGGCGAGGGCAGCCACGGCAACAGCGGGCGTCGCGCTTCCGTTGCCGGCCACGGCGGTGACCAACAGCGCGGCGAGGACCGGCGGCAGGGCGTTCACCGTGTCGACCAGCGGCCCGGACAGCCGGGGCAACAGTCCGAGCAGTACGCCGGTGCCGAGCGCGACGGCACTGATCGCGAGGGCGAGCAGCAGGGTGTCGACGGCGCCGTGGGCGACCCGCGCGAGGAGATCCCGGCCGAGCGCGTCGGTGCCGAACGGGTGGGCCCAGGTGGGGTGTTGGAGACGCAGTGCGGTGTCGAGGGCGAGGGGATCGCGGGGCAGGCCGAGCGCGACGACAGAGAGGAGGAGCGCGCCGTAGACAAGGGGCGGGGTTCGTCGAGCAGTTGAGGTGCTGGGCCGGTGGAGGGAGGGGAGGGCGTCGGCGCGCAGTGCGGGGCCGACGAGGAGACGGGCCGCGAGGTGGAAGAGTCCGGCGGCGACGGCGGCGAGCAGAAGAAGGGCGAGGGTGCCGGCCTGGAGGACGGGCAAGTCCTGGGCGAGGGCGGCCTGGAGGGTGGTGCGCCCGAGCCCGGGGATGTCGAAGATCTGCTCGACGGCGACGGCCCCGCCGGTCAACCCGACCACGAACAGCCCCATGTTGGGCAGCAGTCCGGGCAGACACCGCCGCACGGCCTGCCGCGCGATCCGCCGCCCGGGCAGCCCCCGCGCCGCAGCGGCCCGCACCCACGGCTCGGCGAACGCCCCCGGCAGCAGATCATCGAGCAACCGCCCGAGCACGGCCCCGGCGGGCAACCCGAGCGCGAGCGCGGGCAACACCATCCAACGCGGCCCGTACCACCCGAGCGCGGGCAACCACCCGAACTGCACCCCGACGACGGTGGCGAGCACGGAGGCGGTGAGGAACTCGGGCACCGCGGCGAGCACGGCGGAGCCGGTGCCGCCGGGACGCCCAGCCGTACGCCCGCCCCGTCGCAACGTGCGCGCGCACACCAACCCGGCGGTGGCGACGGCCACTACGGCTGCCGCGCCCATCAACAGCAGGGACGCGCCCAGGGCTTGGAGCACTCCGGGCATGACCTCGGCGCCGGAGATCCACGAGTGCCCGGCGTCGCCGCGCGGGAGGCCGCCGAGCCAGTGGCCCAGGAGTCGCAACGGGCCGTTGTCGAGGCCGAGTTGGGTGCGGACGGCGACGAGTACCTCGGGGTCGGGGTCGCGTTCGGCCGAGCGTGCCTTGAGGACGGTGAGGGCCGGGTCGGTGCGGGTGAGCCAGGGCAGCAGGCCCACCGCGCACACGAGGGCGGCCGCGAGGAAGGCACGCCACAGGAGCGCGGTCGTACGGTGCGGCATGGTTCAGCGCCGGGTTCCGGGGCCGACGAGCGTGCGCTCGTACGGGTCGAGGAGGACGCCCTTGACCGAAGTGCCGACGCCGGTGACGACCCGTTGGTGTACGAGAGGCACGACGGCGTCCGTGCCCAGGATCTCGGCCTCGGCCGCCATCGCCGCGCTCTGGCGTGCGGAGGTGTCGGCGGCGCCCTCGGCCTTCGCCACGGCCCGGTCGACGTCCTTGTCGCAGAGCAGGGCGAGGTTGTAGCCGCCGTCGCAGGTGTAGTCGCTGGCCAGTACGGCCACCGGATCGCCCGTGTCCACCAGGGTGTTGCGGGCGACGACGAACGCGTCGAACTTCCCGGCCAGCGCGTCGCTCTCGATCCGTGAGTACTCGCGGACCTCCAACTCGACCTTGAATCCGGCCTGTTCCAGCTGCTGCTTCAACACCTGTGCTGCTTCGGGGAGTTCGGGGCGGTTGTCGCAAGTGGCGAGGGTGATCGCCGTCCCGGTGGGCTTAACGGCCCTCGCGCGCCCGGCCGGTTGCTCGCGCTTGCTCGCGGCCCAGGTGACGGCGGGGCCGTAGATGCCCGCTCCGGCGTCGGCGTGGTCTTCGTAGACGCCCTTGGCGAGTGCGGAGGTGTCGACGGCCTCGCGGGCGGCAGCCCGGAGCTTCGGGTCCTTGAACGGGCCTGTCCTGGTGTTCAGTTGGAGGCTCGTGGTGCGGGTGGTGGCGGTCTCGCGGCGGGTGGCCGGGTCGAGGGTGGCGGCCTGGGCGACGGGTATCGCCTCGGCGAGGTCGACCTGACCGGTGCGCAGGGCGTTGGTGCGGGCGGTGCCGTCGGCGATGAACCGTGCGTCGATTCCGGCGGCCTGGGCGAGGCCGCCCCAGTAGTCGTCGAAGCGGTCGAGCGTGGCCGCCGTGGAGCCGGTGACCTTCGTCAGTTCGAAGGGGCCGGTGGCGGTGCCGACCGGGTCGACGCGCCCCTTCTCCTCGTACGCCTTCGGCGAGAGGACGGCGAGGGCGGGACCGGCCAGCCGCAACGGCAGTACCGGATCAGGGGAGTTGGTGTGGATGCGGATACGGTCACCGCCCGCGGACTCGGCGGTGAGAGTGACACCGGACAGCGCGGCCGGGGCGGGCTTCGCCCCGGTGGCGTGGGTGAGGGCGGCGGCCACGCGGGCCGGGGTGACCTCGGTGCCGTCCTGGAACGTGGCCTCGCGCAGGGTGAACAGCCAACTCCGGTCACCCTCCCGCTGCCAGGACCGCGCGAGCGCGGGGGCGGCGGAGCCGTTGGCGTCCAGCGAGGTCAGGCCCTCGGTGACACCGAGACGGCTGAGGATGGTGGCGTCGGCGCCGTACGGGGAGAGGTTCTCGGCGGGCGGGAACGCGAGGGCCACCCGCAGCCGCGAACCGGACTCACCGGTGGCCTCTCCGCTCGCGCCACCGGCGGAGGCGAAACAGCCGGTGAGCAGCGGGGCGAGGGCAAGAGCGAGAAGCAGTCGGGGCCGTTGGATCGGTCCAATACGCGTGTGCATACGGGCACCGGTACGGCTACTTGTACGGGCACTTGTACGTCGGAATCGCATCGCGGCTATCGCTCCATGCCCAGTTCGAAGTGCACGATCCCGCCGTGCCCGCCGTGCTCGCCGTCCGGATCGTCGCGCTCGTCGTGCACGACCTTGCCGAGCGACCGCCAGAACGCCTCGGCGCCGGGCACGGCGGGATCGGTGTGCAGATATACGGCGCGGTAACCGCCGTCGGCCGCGGCGAACTCGAGGAGTTCGGCGACGAGGTGCCGGGCGAGGCCGCGCCGGCGGTGCGTGGGGCGGACGTAGACGCGGCGCAGTTGCGCGGTCTCGCCGGAGGGGTAGCGCTCGGCGAGGTCGCGCGGGTTCGGCGGGTGGACCGGTCCACGGGAGTCGAGGGCGCCGGTCGCCACGACCGTGCCGTCGGCGGGGTCGAGCGCCACGAGGAGGGTGTGGCGGGCCGGGGCGAGGTAGGCGGCGGCCGGGTCGATGATGTCGCCGTGCCAGCGGGGCACGTACCCGGTGTGGAAGTCGCGGTAGACGGTGTCGAGCATCACGGCACGCGCACCGTCGATATCGTCCGGGCCTGCCGCCCTGATGCAGTAGTCAAGCACTTGCACATCATATGCATTAAGACTCCTAGGCCTTGATCGCCCTTGGACCGTTCCTGGGTCGCCCTTGATCCACTCGATTTGACAGCCTCGCGGCCACCCCCTAAAACCTAGCCACATGACATTCATTTTCAAAACCGTGATTGTGGCGACCCGGTAGTGCGCGTCGCGTTCGTCGGCAAGGGCGGCAGCGGAAAGACCACGCTCTCGGCCCTCTTTGCCCGCCATCTGGCCCGCTCCGGCGCCCCCGTGCTCGCCATCGACGGCGACATCAACCAGCACCTGGCCGAGGCGCTGTCCCCCGACACGTCTCCCGGCACCGAACCGGTCACCGCCCCACCCCTGGCCGCCCACCTGACCGAGCTGAAGGACTTCCTGCGCGGCACCAACCCGCGCATCGCCTCCCCCGAGGCCATGATCAAGACCACGCCACCGGGACGCGGTTCACGTCTCCTGCGTCTGCTCGGCGACGACGAGGTGCACGCCCGTCATGTGGTCCGTGCGGGTGACGTTCCACTGATGGCGACGGGCGAGTTCGAGGAGAGCGACCTCGGGGTGGCCTGCTACCACTCCAAACTCGGCGCGGTGGAGCTGTACTTGAACCACCTGGTCGACACCCCCGGCGAATACGTCGTGGTCGACATGACGGCGGGCGCCGACGCCTTCGCCTCCGGCCTGTTCACCCGCTTCGACCTGACGTTCCTGGTGGCCGAACCCACCCGCAAGGGCGTCTCCGTCTATCGCCAGTACCGCGACCACGCACGGGAGTTCGGCATCCGCCTGGCCGTGATCGGCAACAAGGTCACTGGCGAGGACGACCTGCTCTTCCTCAAGGAGGAGGTGGGGGACGACCTCCTGACCCACCTGGTCCACTCCCCCGCCGTCCGCGCCGCCGAACAGGGCAGGGCGCAGGGCGAGTTGGAGTCACACAACGTCCACGCCCTGAACGTCCTCCGCGAGGCCGTCGACGCCCACCCCAGGGACTGGCCGACCCTGCACCGCCACGCCGTCGAGTTCCACCTCCGCAACGCCCACGCCTGGGCGGACAAGGCAACGGGCCTGGATCTCGCGACCCAGGTGGACCCGGAGTACGTACCGGGCCCGACACCACAGCCCTGACCACCACCTGCTCGCTCGTTCACTCGCTCACTCAGTGTTCGCCAACTACCGGACAGGACACCCCTTTTCATGTCTCTCGACGTCTCCCCGAAGCTCCTCGCCGAAGCCGAGCACGGTGACATCCGCGAGGCGGACTTCGTGGACACGGTCCGCACGTCCCTGCCGTACGCCTACGACCTGATCGCCGACCTCGCCACCGAACTCCGCGACGGCACAGCCGACTTCACCGACAACCAGACCCCGCCCCCGTCCGAGCAGGAACGCGGCCAGTTGCTGCGGGCGCTGGCCAGCGACGCGATCCGGGGCAGCCTGGAGCGCCACTTCGGAGTGGCCCTGGCCTTCCAGAACTGCCATCGGGTGGCGGCGTTCCGGCCGACGGCACTGGACGGGGAGACGTACGCTCGGTTCACGTCGGTGCGGTCCCAAGTGCTGAACCAGTCACCGGAGTTCAGGGACTGCTGAGGCCCAGGGAGCAGTCGGTCAGGCCGTGAACGCCGACACGGCCGCGACGAACCGTTCCGCGTCGTCCAGCCACGGCATGTGCCCCGCGCCCGGCTGAACCGCGAACTCCGCGTTCGGGAACAGTCCCGCGTACTCCGCCATCGCGCGCGGCGGAGCGGAGATGTCGAACTCCCCGGCCAGGACGAGCACCGGGGACCGGAAGTCGGCCAGGGCAGCGCGGGTGGCGGCCTGGTCGAAGGCGCCTTCGGCGGCGTAGGCGGTCGCGGCCTCCGCGTTCTTCTCCTTGGCGTCGGCCTCGTCGAAGGCGCGTGCCGTCTCGTCCCAACGGGCGTGGGCGAAGGGCGCGATGGCCGGCCAGGAGTCGGGGGTCGCTCGGCCGGCGGTGATCTCCTCCAGGGCGGCGAACGCGGGTCCGAACCACGGTTCGGACCCGCGCAGTCGCGCGACCTCCAGGCGGTCCTCGGCGGAGATCGGGATGCCGACCGCGTAGACGCTGGGGGTGACCAGGGTCAGTCGGGCCACGCGCTCCGGGTGGCGGGCCGTGTACAGCGCGGCCAGGTTCGCGCCCGCCGAATGGGCGAGCAGATCCATCCGGTCGAGGCCCAACTCCTCGCGCAGCGCCTCGACATCGTCCACCAGGCGGTCGCAGCGGTACGACGCCGGGTCCCTCGGGACCTCCGACTCGCCCGTGCCCCGTAGATCCAGCCGGATCAGACGGCGATGGGCGGTCAGGCCGCCGAGGGTGCCCAGGTATGCCGAGTCGCGCATCGGGCCGCCGGGGAGGCAGATAAGGGGCGGGCCGTCGCCCGATGCGTGATACGCGAGGCGGGTTCCGTCGGGTGCGGCGAAGGTCGGCATGGGCGTGAGCGTGTCAGGGGTCCTCGCGTGCGGCAACCGGATTGTCGGGCGGTGGAACGGACCGGTCCGGCGCCGCGCTCCGGACCGGTCCAGCTGTCACTTCTTCTGTTCGACCCGCACCCAGTCCACCTCCGCCTGCACTCCCCCGGCCGCGACCTTGTCGACGCTCGACTGCGGCAGGCCCCAGTACGGCGTGGTGACCTGGTTCCAACCGGCCGGGTACGCGCCGCCCAGGGCGAGGTTGAGGATGACGTACTGGTTGTGGTCGTAGACCCACTGGCCGCGGGTCGATTCGAGTTTGTTGCGGGTGGTCTCCTGGACGAGGTTGTCGTCGACGTAGAAGCGCATCCCGGTCGGGGTCCACTCGACGGCGTACGTGTGCCACTGGTCGGCCGTGCCGCCGTTCGGGTAGGTCTGGCGGGCGCCGATGTTGCCGTCGGCGGAGTAGCCGGGGCCGTGCAGGGCCGTGCTCGTCCAGGTCGGGTAGCCGATGTTCTCCATGATGTCGGTCTCGCCGGAGGCGGGCCAGGACACCGACGGGTCGTCGACGTTGCTGCCGAGCAGCCAGAAGGCGGGCCAGAATCCGTCGCCGACCGGAAGCTTCATGCGGGCGCTGACCTTGCCGTACGTGAAGTCGAACTTGGTGTTGGTGTCGATGCGGCCGGACGTGAAGTCGTAAGTACCGCCGCCCGCTTGGGTGCAGCCCTTGCAGTACTTCGCCGCGAGGATCAACTCACCGTTCTGCGTGCGGACGTTGTCCGTCGAGTCGACGTACGCCTGGGACTCGCCGTTGACCGAGCCCATCTCCGTGCCGGTCCGGACGACCCGCCACTTGGATCGGTCCAAGGCCGCCGAGGTGAAGTCGTCGAAGAACGCCGTCTGGTACGTGCCCGACTGGTCGGCGGGGAGTGCGGGGTAGGCCGCCGCCGCGCTGCCGCCGGTGCCCCAGACCTGGAACTCGTAGAGCGAGTAGCCGAATTGGGCCGTGTAGGGGGCCGGGTTGTAGAAGGAGCGGCGTTCCTTGCCGAGCATGCGGACGTAGCGACCGGTGACCGGCTGGGGCAGGGTGACCGTGTCGTGGCGGCCGGTCGCGTCGGCGGGGGCCTGGATGTTCGCGCGGCGGGCGGCGATGTCGGCGGCCGAGGGTTCGTAGACCGTGCGCCAGGTGGTGTTGTCGTCCGAGACCTGGAGCAAGTAGTCGACGGCGTACGCCGATTCCCAGTAGAAGTCGACCGTGTCGATCGTCGAGGTCGCGCCCAGGTCCACCGAGACCCAGCGGTCGGCGTTCCAGTCGCTGGACCAACGGCTCGCGTCGTCCTTGAGGTTGGCGGGCCAGCCGCCGTCGGTGACGTACGCCGGCGAATTGCCGTTGTGCTGGTAGTAGTTGGAGTACGCGGGGTGGTTCAGGGCGAGGTTGGTGCGGGTCGTGGACGCGGCGGCCGGCTCACCGCCGTAGACCTTGAAAGAGTAGAGCGAGTAGCCGTAGGGCGTGGCACGTTCCAAGCCGCGCATCCGGACGTAACGGCCCGTCACCTCCTGGGGGTACGTGCTGGTGGTGACCGAGCCTCCGGTGCCCGCCGTCTCCGTGTAGAACGGCGTCCAGTCGGTGCCGTTCTTGGAGACCTCCAGGACGTATCTCTTGCCGTAGGCGGTCTCCCAGTCGAGGGTGACGCGGTCGATGCGGATCGTCGTGCCGAGGTCGAGGCGGATCCAGGCGTCGTCGGCGAAGTTGCTGGACCAGCGGGTCGCGCCGTCGCCGTCGAAGGCGAGGCCGGGGGTGGTACCGGCGTTCTCGCTGCCGGAGGCGGTGACGGCGGCCGGGTTGGCGGCGTAGGCGGCTGCCGCTCGGTCGGTGTCCCAGGTCGCGGCGGCCGCGGCCTGCGGGGCGGGGGCCGCGAGGGCAGGGGTGGCGGAGAGCAGGGCCAGTGCGGTGAGCGCGGTGAGCAGGGTGCGTGCGGGCATGCGGGTCTCCTTGAGGGGCGGATCTCCTTCTGGGGGTGCTCGTGCTGACGTACAGCTGACTGTCGTGCGCATGACAGATATGAGGGTGGTGGTGCCCCGGTGGGTGCGGGCTCCCCCGCCCGCGCCCACCGGGGCGGCCTTGCTCAGGCCGCGCGCCGGGCCCGGCTGCGGTGGTCGCGGATGATGTCCGCGTACCGGCGGCCGGAGCCCTTGATCGTGCGGACCTGGGTCTCGTAGTCCACGTGGACCAGTCCAAAACGCTTCTCGTAGCCGTACGCCCACTCGAAGTTGTCGAGCAGCGACCAGGCGAAGTAGCCGGCCAGCGGGGCGCCCTTGCGGGCCGCCGAGGCGCAGGCGGCGAGGTGCTGGACCAGGTAGTCCTGGCGTTCCGGGTCGTCGACGGTGCCGTCGGGGCGT
>Ga0307517_10001715_pt1 | contig 36130 bp, 31 predicted proteins | sample 23_EM_MG_FD_194515 | JGI IMG/M metagenome (GOLD analysis project Ga0307517, IMG submission 194515) | Populus trichocarpa ectomycorrhiza microbial communities from riparian zone in the Pacific Northwest, United States - 23_EM | ecosystem: Host-associated > Plants > Roots > Unclassified | place...
TTTTCGGCGGGGGGGGCCCCCCCTCATGATTTTGCTTGTGGAAAATAAATGGATTGCTGTTATCTTGAGGGACCTGAAGAAAGAATTAGTTTTACTGAGTTTGATTTTGACTTCTCAAGAACTTTGAGCCCTTGCAGTGAAGAAGCATGGTACTAGATAATGGAGGTGGTGATGCTGGATCATATCTTGGAACCTTGCATATTAGTTGAGATCTCTCCCTCTTCTATTTCCATTTCCTTTTTTGTGGGAAAGTTTTTGAAATTCATGAAGCTAGGTTAGTGAGACATCCATGTAAGACTAAGAGGGTCTAGGGCTAAGATTAATTCTGGAAATAATGTTTGCTGTATTTGTATTGGTATTTGGAGTTTAGACACATTTTGTTAGGATGGTGAGAATAGAGTGGACTATGGAAATGGATCGCTGGATGAGATCATCAGTGATACCATATAATGTTTCGAGGTGGCCCATCAGCATCCTTGTGTGGATATACGTTATTTTGGAATTGGACTCCTGATTTAATGATATTTTGCGTTTGTGCTGTATTGTCTTTTAACCATCTGATAACTGCTGCTTTTGGTGCAGAAAAAGGCTGTTCTTGTTTGCTTTGCTTTAAATTCTATCTGCACGCTACAATTTATTGGAAAGATGACTCGGTTGTAACGTTCTTTTCTAATAATGTTCACCTCTCCAAAGTCCAATTTTGGCTAAATTCATTTCATGCAATCCAAAATAAACAGAACATTATGCAACCCCCGCCTTATTTAAAAAATAGACATTGGATTCCGTATTTGACTAATAAAACTCTGCAGGGAACTTTGAGAGATCACTCCAAGAAAGCCCTGGAGCATTCTGTGGCTCCAATTGATCTGGTATATTCCTTATCTGCATAAAATTGTAGTTCTTTGGTACTGCTCATCACATCAATTCTCTCTGTGTTTTCCCCCCATCTATAAGCAACTTGCTAATCCGCCATGCAATGTAAATGCTGTGCGTGCTTTTTTATTTAGGGTGAAACAGAAGCCAACGAATCGGACTCTGTCCCTGCTATCAATACACATAACAATCCTGTTACTTACGCCAATGGTGGTGATACAGCCTTAATAACAGATCATTGACCGAGTTTCTGAGTTGTATTTCAAGAATGGCTACTGTAATCAGCATCAATTCATGTTGAAGGTTTTATAGCAATTAATTCCTGCTTGTCCTGTGGAATGTACAGATATTATAGTGCCATCATCAATACATGAAGTTATCTTGTCCTTACCTTTAGCAGTGCATGAGATTTACCACTGGAGGATTCTGCTTTGATGTATAACATAAAAGTTTCAATGATCTATGTTGGTAGTTTTATATAGCTCCAAATGCTTTGATTAATATGCCAATAACTCCACTGAATCACATGCTAGCTGGGCTTCACCATTTTCTGAAATAAGGAAAGAATAAGCGGGGATTTTGATTAATGAAGTTTAATCAGTCTCGCCAAAAAGTTTGCCCAGATTCCGGATGCTCCAAATTGTTATGAAGCCTGAATTTACTTCCCATGTCAACCTCGCATGCTTGTAACTTCCTAAACTTATCTATAGAGCCCGTGGAGATTTTTGGTCTGAAATGAGCTAACGGTCGTTGCTTCCCCTTAGGTCATCATTCCCCCCCCCCTCCTTTTAACTTCGGGGAAAAGATTGGTTGGCAACATGTTGTCTGTGAACAGACACACTTGCAAGGTCGTTGGTGCGAGAAGTTAGATTCCAATTTCCATTGAATACAAATGTTGGTGTATTTACAGAAACTGCCACTCGGTGGAACTTGATTTCTCTACGACACAAAAACTAACAGAGAAGATTTATGGAACAATTTAGTTTCATATTCAACGAAACAAATCCCCAATTTTATCAAATATGATTCCTTCTTTGAACTTTGCCAGCTATACATCAACTACTCAGTTTGCTTGCTCATTCAAGATCTTAATAACTAATGAAACAAACATATACGAAAACTCACAATTCAGAAATCAATCAATAACAATCATCTTCATCATCATCATACAAATCCACAAAATGTTACCGCACCAAATCCATCTTGAATTATTTTGAAAAAGCCATGTCAGACACTAATTATTTATATAGTCAGCATGTTCAAGAATGTTGGACACATAAACTCAATTCCAAGCAATGCACTAATGCACTTATTCCATGCTTAGAGCAAGAGTCTAACGCGGATGACAGATATATAGGCCACGCAAATGTGTAAGCCACAGCAAGCGCTGAGCAAAGGAAGGATGGAAGGGACATATGAAAGTCAAGGAGTAAACTGTCAGACATCTCATGTGCATAACATTATTGGTTAACACCCATAGCTAACAAAACACAGGCCTCACAAAACCTAAACGAAAAGAAAAAGAGTCCTACCCCTGTTCTCCCTGTTGTTTCTGGCAGCCCAAACCACAAGGCAACAGAAGACAACACAGGCAATAAAATTTCAAAGAAACAAACAAAAAAAAGCACAGTCAAAAGAGACAGTAGCGTAAATGTACCAGAAGAAAAAAAAGCCAGAGCAAGGGAAACAAACAAGGACCAAAAAAAAAACAGAAAAACGCACAAGTATAATGATAGGGAGACGCAAAAACTGACCTACAAACCCACAAAGCAGAGCAATGGCAACGTCCGCAAATGGCACACGAGAAAATATAGAGAGCTTATAAACCCCCTCCTAAAGCACCTAAAAGACACAAATGAGAGCAAAAGAAGAGAAAAGGTAAGCCAGATGAAAGACACATGCATGGGAAACTCAAGTCCCGAAATAATGGGACAAAAAGCAACAGTGGATCACCTTGGCAAAAGAACATTAAAAAAGGAGTTAGCCAATCTAAAAAGAGCTGGAGCAGGACACCTTAACTTAGTTGGATGGCAACTGAACTACAACGGAACACAGAGAGGAGAGACGAGCCACTTAAGAAAACACCTGTCCAAATCCAAAAACAAACGTGAAATCATCAGCAACCCAAAAACCATTACGCGCCTATGTGCAGTACAGTACATGGTCGGGTGTGTTTGTTACGCTGTGTGACCGTTGTTTTAAAAAATTTTGAGTTTTTTTTTTAAATTAATTTTTTTATATTTTACTATTATTTTGATATTATGATAATAAAAATAATTTTTTAAAATATTTTAAAAAATAATCATGACTACACCAATTAAAAAATAAAAATAAAACTGTCATAATTGAACTCCAAAAACAAAAAGAGATAAAGATAATAAAAATAGTATTTGAAATTGTAATTAGAGTTGTTTTTAAAAATAATTTTTAAAATATATTAAAATAAACTAAAATTAAAAATAAACTAAATTTTTTTCAAAAAAACTTTTTGAGCCTACTCCACCCACCACCCTCCACTCCACTCCACTCCACTCTCCCCTGATCGAACGCACAACGTGTCCCGATATTGAAATCAATGGTAACGTAGAAGTAAGGCGCGTATACATGGGTAATGGTCGCTGAAATTCCAAGCAAGGGCGACGCCCCAATCATGCTGGATTTCAATGCCAGCGCAGCACCAAACACCAAGCACGCCACTATAAATTCAGCGATGAGCAACGTGTAAAGGAGATCGAAAGAGAAGTTAAGGACATCCCCTGAACCCACAGCCAAACAAATCCTTGTGAATATCAAAAACAAAAAAGCACCCAAATATTTGCAAGGCATAACCAGCTTAATGCAAGAGAACTATTCTAGTCCCCTGTGGATGTAATAACAGTGGAATATGCGGACCATTCACTTTCTTTTGTAACTGTAATGTAATTTGTAAGACGCTGCTTGTCCAAAATAAATGCAAGCTATGTACATTTATCACACTATCCCACATTAGTAATTTCCCAAGATACCCGGCCCACTTTGGAATCGCCAACACTATAGTTACTGATTCTCACCACCGCACGCCATCGTCTATTAGTACCAGCCGTTGGATCATCATCCGAAAACACATCAGCCCATCATTCGATCACCCATCATCCATCCATGCGAACCGTCTTCTCTATGGACCCCACCAGAAAACAAGCATCAAGGACCCAAAATTACCCCACATCCTAACATCATGCTCCCGCGCAGTCCCAGAAAACTCCTCGATTAAAATACAAATAGAAATCCTTCTCGACAAGTTGACAAAGTCTTCGCTTTCAATCCGAAAAATAAAAACAAAAATAAAAAAAAGGGGGAAATTGAAAGAAAGAAAACAAGAGAAAAAGGGGAAAATGAAAAGAAATTTCCAAATTGAGCCCCTGCAGACCCTGCAAATCTTAGCTATTTTTGAGGGCTCTCTATCTTCCATTTTCGAAGCTTCTTCTTCTTCTTCTCTTCTAACCTCAAGTTAAATTATAACTCGCAGCTCACCGATTCCAGTTATTTAGATAACTTATCATTATCATTATTTATTTAAGTTAAAAGAAAATATGTCCTCTTCGATGAAACAGGCGCGGTGGTAGTTGGTGAGTGATCTAACTTAGGGTTTCCAATTTCCACGACGGTCGGTGGTGACGGTTAGGGTTTCATATGGCGGCGGCGAATCCACAGCCCCTACAGGCGCGTCCGTACAAGGACCACAGAACGCGAGCTCCAATACAGATCGAGGACGATGACGACGGAGAGTACGAAGACGGTGATGGTATGGATGACATGGAAGAGGAAGCAGCAGTAGCGCAAGTGAATTCAGGCGTGAGTGTGGCAGAGCACAACCACGGAGCTGGTGGTGGTGGTGGTGGTGTGGTTATAGCTTCGAGGACTAGTGAACTCACTCTCTCTTTTGAAGGAGAAGTTTACGTTTTCCCTGCTGTTACCCCTGAAAAGGTCTCTCATTTTTTCTGTTTTCCATAATTTTAACTCTAATATTTTGGAATTTTGTATGAATATGATGCTTATGCACGTATTTGTTAATTTATTGTACGGATTGGTACTATATATTCGTTTATTTTCTACTTTTGAATTTAGTGTAAAGGCTGTTTTACTTTTGAATTCTGTATGAATGCGATGCTTATGTACGTATTTGTTAATTTATTGTACGGAATGTTACTATACATTCATTTATTTTTTACTTTTGAATTTTGTGTGAAGGCTGTTATTTTGGTGCTACAATTTTTTTTCTTCTTTTTTTACTTCATATATGTTGGAAAGTAGTAATCGTACTTTTGATGCTTTCTTAGTAATACCAAATTTGTGCGCATTAATACGTGAATGGAGATGCTTTTGGTTTTCAGGAAATCTTCTACATGAACTATGTATATTTGTTTCCGTGGTTTTTTGGGAACTGCAGAAGAAATCGATTGCATCTTCTTCAATCACATTGGATGCATATTTGCTTGCTATGCATGGATTAGCCTAATTACTTGGACACTTACAATTAATGCAATTATTTGTTTTGTTCTTTTCATCTTTCCATTAGTTTTCCAGAGATCTTCCTATAGTTCTCTAGTTCGCTTACTTTAAATGAATGATATTATTGGTTTTGACTGTCAGGTGCAAGCAGTGCTCTTGCTTCTGGGAGGACGAGATATACCTACTGCGGTACCTACTATTGAAGTGCAATATGATCAAAATAATAGGGTAATGCTGTGTTTTTGGGTTATCAAGAGCAATGCAATTGCTTCCTGAGCTTACATTTTACGCATCCTTTGTTATATTCTCTAGGGAGTGGGTGACACCCCAAAGCGCTCAAATCTTTCACGAAGAATAGCCTCTCTTGTTAGGTTCCGTGAAAAAAGGAAGGAGAGATGTTTTGACAAGAAAATAAGATACACTGTGCGAAAAGAGGTTGCACAGAGGTACTTCTAATTAAACCTTTTAACTTTAAATTTGGCCTTTTTAAAAATGTTTCTTCTGCTATCTGATTATGTTAAGTGCGTATGTTCATGGAAAATAATAAACTAGATTGCCAGGACCAGCAAGTTCTCTTTGTAATAAAACAAGATGATTTTATTTGTTTATTTCCTTTTTACATATCTGGTTGGGTGAGAGCTACCAAGAGTGAAAACCTTTTTTAGTTTAGTGGATGGAGACAGCTGAATGTGCAGCAATTATTGCTGGAAATTTTCTTTAAATACTCTCCTATAAGTGCTCATCTATGATTTGGTGGTTATTGGAACAAGGAAGCAGATGGTGTTGGAGATGCTTATCACAGAAAGAAATGTACTTTAATGTGAGGGGTGGAAATAATGAGTCACAATGTGAATCTACATAATTAAACCTCTTTCCAGACATCCTTTAAGTTTGGTAATATCATTGCTAGTTTTTTGGTACTGGCAATGTCTCACTCTCTTCTTTGTTGTCCTGCTAGAATGCACCGCAAGAATGGGCAGTTTGCATCCATAAAAGAAAATCCAGGGGATTCAAGTTGGGACTCTGGTCAGAGTTGCCTTCAGGATGGCACCCCTCTTTCAGAAACTGTGTGAGTTAAAAACATAATCTGGGTTGGAGATCCTCCATTTAAAAATATTTACGACAATGATGTGTTCTTGCAATGCTTTGTAGTGTCCGGAGATGTAAGCACTGTGGTGTTAGTGAAAATAATACTCCAGCAATGCGTCGTGGGCCAGCTGGACCTAGGACTTTATGCAATGCTTGTGGACTAATGTGGGCAAATAAGGTTTGTTTGCTTTAAACTTCATTTTAACTGTAACTGTTGGAGTTATGGAGATGGCTTTGCATGCATATGGAGCTATAGAGTTAAACAGTCAATTGCCAATCATATGGAGTTATATCTGTTTATAGGTGTTTCTAAATGGTGATATTTAACTCTTGGTTTCTGATGTCTTCAAGTTTGTCAAGAAAGGTAATGAGTTTGTGCTCTGCTCTTGCCTGTTGTTTAATGTGCTCAACTATGCAAATCTGTTCAGTGCACCGGTCAAAAGTCCTATAGACAGTTAATATCATTTCACTTGCCCGATATCAATTGTGTTCATTTAGTTGCCTTTTTTATATGAAAATACACAAAAAGAAGCTTTTATTTAGTCATTGGACATGTTTGCAACAACTTCGATGTCCTTACTGACTGTTTGACTCACTGATACTCATGCTGCATTTGAGGAACAATCCACTTCTCATTTCTCATAATGGTCCAGGGATAACACTTGATGAGTAATCTTATTATCCAATCTTCTGTTGCACTCCTTGATTACATGGCTAATGAAAAATTAAAGGATTGAAATGTGATTTTTTTCTTGTTTCATTTAAAGGCTGAACAAGCGCTCTGGACTACATAGCGAGGTCTTAATAATTTAGTCCCCACTTCCCATCCCTCCTAGGATTTAGACATTTGAAGTCTTAATTGTTGGGGCCCTTAGGGAAAATTGTGATAAATTTATGTGCACGCATATAATTAAGTTCTGCAAAACCAATAAACCACGTGAATGTTTGAAATTAACCATGTTTTTGGAGCATAGGTAGTGAATGGTCCTATAGTTCTCTTTTCTTTTTATTTTTTTCAATCCTGTGCGGTTGTGATTAAAATTGCACCTTTTTTTTATATTAGAAATCATTGGTTACGCGATAATTTCCAGACATGCTTCAGGTCGAGCTTCTCTGTGGTTTCTAACGTTATTAATCTTTTTGGTTCTATGTTTCCCTTGTTGAGTGTGCAGGGAACATTGAGGGATCTCAGTAAAGGAGGAAGGAATCTTCCAGTGGACCAAATAGAACCTGTATGTTCCATGAGTAACAGCTGCTTTTCTTTTCAGAATGTGTAGTTCGGTTCGTGAAGCTGATTCTGTTTTTTTATGAATTGTTGCTTTAAAAACTTGTTGCTCTCTTACAACCTTGGTTTTGAGCTTGCCAATGAGGATTACCTATTTTAGCCTGTCACTGCTTTATCTTAATTTCATGTACATGATAGTTCCATGCAATGGCTTTGTTTTTTTGTTCTTATTCTGAATCCAGCAGTGAAATTTACATTTTAGTCTCAATTCTAATTTGAATATTTATAGTAGAGGTAATGGCACTGATACATTTGCTATCTTGTTTTGACTGGTTTAACCTCTCATGTTAATGGGATTTGCAGGAAACACTGATCGAAGTCAAGCCTTCCATCATTGAAGGGGAATTCTCTGGTAACCAGGATGAGCATGTACAATTTCACCTTACCATTGCAATTATGTTGTTGATAAATGGACTGGCATGTTTCATCTTACTAAGTTGATCTTTGGGGCATGCAGGGAACTGCTAAAGATCTTTCTAAGGCAGTTAGCGAAGGATTCAACAACCATTCTATCAATCCAGATGAGGTATGCTTCCAATCCCAGCCTTATCATATGCAAGTGAATGAACTTATTGGTTGTTCAAAACCATTTATTGCTGATTTTGGATTAAAACTGTGCAGTTCCTGCCTTTTCTGGCTTCAGCAATTTTACAATGGATGGAAGCAGTTTTTTTTTTTTCCCCATCTGTGGCTAAGCAATGACATGATTTGTTTTTACTCTGTTCTTTTTTCTGTGTACATATGTTTCTGGAAATTTATCAAACACCCAAATCAGTATGTCTGCCAACGCTTGGTTGTGTCCTCTGAATTATTTTTCCTACCCAAACAGGTCATGTGTCTATCATTTGGTGCAGGTTTTCCAAGAAGCTACTGAAGATATTACAAATACTTTGCCAATGGGAGTTATCCATTCTTCCGGAGATGATGATGAGCAGGTATAGTATATATATGAACATCAATTGATGAGAACACTACATGATTGCTAAGTGCTGATGCCATGTTTGCTCATGTCCTATATGTTATGCTCCTTGATTTCCTTGTTGGTGAGCTAAAAGTGCATTTTCTATTGATTAGTCTTCATTGGGCATGTCACTTATGTTTGAGAAAGAGTTCCTGTTATAACGTGAGGGGTAATTTGGAAGGGCAAGATACAGGAACCCAGGGATGGGTATAGCATTAATGTGCAACTGCGCATAGTTAAGAATGGTTTCTTGAGCAGAAACACAAAACAAAGAACTCCGAGCACACAAATATGGTTATGTGCTATTAAACAACAAAGAGGTGTCCAAAAAATATTGAATTTAATAGAGGTTTATTTTTTATTTTCATTTTTACACTAAAATATGTCCAATTCTTTTACGTTGTTTATGATAAGGTATCATTCACTTAACCAATGATTTTGGATGACATGTTGGGAAATATGAGGCTTTCCAGTGACACCGCATTATTTCATGAAGTTTTGGGATTTGCAGGAACCACTGGTTGAGCTTGCCAATCCTTCAGATACAGATCTTGACATTCCTGCTAATTTTGATTAGAAGGTGACAGTTTGCTTCTCTCGATTAATGCATGAGAGATTTGGATTGGAGATGGGTGGTGCCATTTCAATCCCTCTTACCATGATGCTACATGGAGGGAAACTTACTGATCTGTCATGAAGGGTGTAAATTGTGAATTGTAACTAGAGTTGTAACCATAAACAGGCATTTCGCAACTGTAGATTTGATTTCTTGACAGGAGATGTGATGCTACTTCCAGCCGACACCAAGATACGGGGCAGCGCTTCTTGTGGATATTAATGCTAGATCATGTGTGTGTATGATTCGTTAGGACACACCTGAGTGCGTTTACCAGTATTTATGTGATTAGGTTGTTAGGCTGTTATAAGATTGAAATGTACTTGTTAAATCATTTTTAACATGGCCCAAAAGACTAAATTAAATATGCTTCTGGTATTCTTATGTATTTTGTTTGATGGCAAATTATAACAGGCCTCAGACACGTGCGACAAAGTTGGTAGAAATACTAATGCGAGTGTTATACTGGACCGTGTAATTTTTCTTTTGGAATCAGACCGTGTTGTGTTGTGGAATTGCTTTCTTGAAGCAAAATCGATCTGAAATATGCAGATTGACATCGATCAAATAATCAATCCATAATTTCAATCCCCCTTACCACAGCTTGATGAACCTAGTGCGCGCGCGCGTAGTAACATGCAGAGAGAACTATTTGATGGGAGCAACAACAACATTAATGGAACTCCAGTTTCTCGTTTTATTTTGGTCTATCTTGTTCAACTCTAGCTATTGGTCAACATTAATTATAATTGGCAGGGGGATCAAGTTTTAAAACAAGAATTTACTTTAAAAATAATTATTTATGTTGCTTAATGGCCTCATTTGTTTATGGAGGTAGCGGAAAAACCCATTAAATATTTGTGGAGTTTTTTTTTTTTCTAGATTTAAGAAACTTGAGAAAACACTAATAGAGATGGTTCACCAAAATAATTGATGACAATTATATTCAAAATTGATTCAAACAATCATTATTGCTTTTGAATACATGATAAAAATAATAATAATAAAAAAAGATACATGTTCTGATTTACATGCAAAACACTTAAATGAGTTTTTGTTGCAGGGAAAGCTTTGATGTCTATTAATAAATCTTTCTACAATGTTGTTAATGCACTTCTTTACTGGTTTACTGGGATGATCTGTACATTAAAGATTTATATTTTTGGTATGGTGTGTTTATAATAATATCGGCTCCTCTGTTGTTTGTCTTTAAGCTCTGTAAAGACATTAACTTTTTTTTTTATTTGTTAAATCTATCATGCTTTGTAAATTTAAATTTTATTAATTTATTGGTGTGTGTTTGTGAAATTTCTCTTGCTATTGGAGATTTGAGAAAATAGAAATCTAGTAAAGGAAAATTGAATGATTAGAATAGGCTATTTAAAACAATTACAAGGCTTTGAAAAGCCCATTAAAATTTCATTAAAAACCCAAAATAAATTACAAAAAAGCTCAAAAATAGCCTAAAAAAATTAAATAAGTTTTTCTCAATTTTTTACTTTAATTAACTGAATCATACCGAATTATTAAAATTAATTGATTTGAATCAGTTTTGATTTGGTTTTGATTTTTAATTTAAAAAATAAAAAATTCAATTTAGTTATTTATTTTAGATAAAAATCAAACCGAGCAATCGGGCAAGATCAATTTTTTCTGTACTTGTATAACTTAATTCTTTCTAGAAAGATTTACTATTCAACAACCTTCTGTTTTCGTTTCGTTTCGTTTCTGTCAACTTGACAAACACCTGGTGTGCTTTCCGTTAGCTGTTCATTGTGATTCTTGACTTGGTAACCCCAGATTTGTCAAGCAACTTACCAATTCAATCCTTCTTGAGAACATGATCTCTGGACAGGTTGCTAGCTCTTCTCATCTCCAGTGTTAATCTGAGACCTTTCTTGTTTTGAGTTGGTTTTGATCTTATAGCTGTTGTATATAATCTTCTCCTGCTATGAGCATGTAATATTTCTTTCCATTTATGAGATTGATCATACTACTTCTTTTCTTTTTCTCCTTTGATGCCCGTTACAGATCCAAAGACTTGAACATGTTAGCACGCCCTCAATGGGCTTGAGTGGAATGGTTTTTTTTTCTTTTTTTTCTTGGCAGGACAGCCACTGTTTTGCTTATGGATTTAAACTTGAACACGAGTCTTTCTTGGGATATGCAAGAGTTCAAACACTGAAGACCTAATCATCTTTCATCAAGAAGCTGCCCATCTTGTAGACTTAATTTCATCAAAATCACAAGGACTCCCGTATCACTTATTGCATAATCATTTCATCGAACTCTGATACAACAAAAAATGTCTTCATTTAACGTTCCCTTTTGTTTTATTGACTTTCTAGAATTGAGCGTGCATGCCGAATCATTATAATTTTCATCTTACCTTTTATTTTTCATGCTTCACCTCCAAATTAAAATCATCACCTTTTCGGGGCCGGGAGCAACACCTTGGTGCTGACGGAAAAAAGAAATCTAGATCTAAACTAGGAAGTAGCTCTATTTAACGCCTCATGTAATGCTTGTGTCATGGAGCGAGCAAGCATGCAGGGCCGGCCTAGCCTTGAACTTGTAAAAACAACAAGAAAGGCATGGGGGCTGATGCTCTTAGCCTTGAACTTGTAAAAACTAGATAGACCAAGTTTTCCGAGAGATTCCATCGGCATGAAAAAATATATGTATATTTGGATTTCCATTCCCATGAACCCCAACTTTACAAGACAACATGTCATGGCCTCCTTTAAGCTTAACTACTTTTCTTATTTTCAGTCCAGTAGATTAGATTTTGGAACGGAAACAACAGCAAGGAGTCCACTTCTTAATGGTAACAATAGTTTCTACCTAATGGCGATTGGTTTTGTCTCCGAAGCCCAAAGATACTGCAGAGTCTCGGCCTAAAACCCAACGAATGGGTTAAAGGCCTGGCAGACTAACCATGTCCTCGATGACAACACTCTTCTTATAATGCTTTGGGAGTTTGTATACTCTACTTAGTAGCTGCAAAAAACTGTACACATACAACCTTTTGAATCAATCCATGAGGGCAGTAAGGGCTCTTGGTGCGGGCTTGGAAGGATCAGCACAGGTCGACCGTCCGTCAACGACTATTGGAAAGTGCTCGTGTTTGTAGCCTGTCACCATTGAGCATGCTCCATTCTTGCATGCTGTTGGTCCCTTGAACTGCCTCACCAGGTAACTTGGAAAATCCTTTTTGCCGCGAAGAAAGAAAGCCTTCGTAATCTCTTTTTGCTGATTGAAAACTAATTACTCATGAAAATCCTCGTATGGTGAAGAATCGCTATATGAATCACTTTCAAATGGAGTGGATTCCCTTGGAGATGATGGAAGTGATTCTCTTTGTTGCGATGATGATGCTGCATGGAAGTGAGTCTAAAGTTATAATGGTGAAAATCAGGGGATTATAAAAATCTCAACACAAGAAAAGAGTGTATCCACGTGCAGAAATTGAATATAGTAGCATATACCACAGAGATAAGTGGACGATCATAACAAAAGCACAAAACCATGAAATTTCTTTTGGAATACCATGATACGTTTCTTATTTTTCTTTTCTTTTCTTTTTATGGGACAGGGTGGGGTTGCTAATGACGTCCAAAATCCTTTTTAAGTGAACGATTAATGTCTCCACATTCAAAACAAAATCCATGGAGAAAAAATCTGGCAAACCTTTCTGTCCTCTCGATCGGAATTTCTTCGTGTGCCGCTTAATAAGCCTCTTAGCTTTTGTTATGGTAAGTTGCCGAGCAAAGGGAGAGAACTCAGCATCACTTTCACTCCACTCTCCATGAAAGTCATTCTCTGCTTCACCTCTCATTGTTCGCAGTACAAATGCTTTGGCCTTGCGACGCTGGGTATTGAAAAGACCCCTTATGGAAGTCACAAACCCATCACCTGCTCCATCAGTTGGACGCTTGAGCCAGTTTGGATATTGATCAGATTGCACTGCCAGACCATCATCATTGTCACTAAAATTAAGGTCGCTATCAGGAACGCTGGCTACATTAGGATCCCGTTGACCGTGTGCTTTGTCTTTGAACTTTTTACCCTAAGAAAGTAAGGGAAATCAATACAGGATTTAAATGAAAACACAGGAGATTTTATCATACTTACAATACCAGATTAGTTAAATTCTGAAATAAAGACACTAACAGCTCATCACTATGAACGGCTCAATTTTCATCTGATATATACAAGGCTAAATTCATAAATTGTATTATCTTTTACCTAAAATATTCATAATTTGATCTACAGACTTTATCAACAAACAGTTCTCTCTCTGTCTCTCTCTTTTTTGTCTCATGATATAATGTTTAGGTGTTAGGTGAGTTAAGTGAAAGGAAACTACCTTTGAGATCTGAAAATGAAAAGGATACAAAATTTGAAATTTGCGCTCCATAATTGGAAGGAAAAAGCGAAACAAGAAAAGAGTGAAAGAGGACTTGATTTATGGAACCTTTTTAAACTGCTAAGCTGCTCCCTCAGGCATATGTATAAATAATACACATGCAAAAAGGGATTAGTAGTCAATCAAGCACTGTCACAGTGTAGTGACTATCTGAGTTTATATCATTTTCATTACAGAGACAAAGTTTCTCCATGAATCTCTCATTTTCCATAAGAAGTAACACAAACTTCATGCTAGATAGGATTGGATAGAATCAAACTGCATCCTTGGAAAGGAAAAAACTTATTGATTAATGGAATTAGAAGCGGCAAATGTATCTCAGCACAGATTCATTACCTGCATTCCTGTAACAGACTTCAAGGTTCCCCAGACAACATGCTTCTTAACTCTGGAGAACAGTCTTCTCCAAGTCCCAGTAAACTCGACACGGTGAAATGTATCCATCAGCAGCTTAAGTTCATGCAGATTAAATCTTGAGCTTTCATAAGTAAGCTGCAGCTCAACCTACAACAGAGTATTACGAAACATCTTACTGCACAACAAATCAATGCAATACAGTATAATAAATGATTGTTTCACACCATGAACCAACCTGGCTTATCTTAATGTTGTTAAATTCCATTACTTTTCGAGGTCGAGATCTTTTCTCTTCATTTGTTTTTCCAACCTTTTTCTCCTCATGAGATGACCGACCAGACTTCACAGGCTTGGACTCTTTTGACTTGCTTCTAGATGATTCATCTGGTTGCTCAATAGAATCAAATGGCTCACTTTTTGAGGAAGATATGCCAGATGAGTGGGCCTGCAAGACAAGTTCAGTAGCAACAGACTCTGCAACCGTCTCCTCCCATGTTCTATCAAAAGAAGATGTTCTCCTTAACTCAGGGGCTGAACTGCCAATCACTTTGGATGGGACATCAGACTCTTTTGTTGTATGACTGCATGAAGAAGAAGCTTCGTGGCTCGATGGGCCTTTCTTAACACGTTTTGCACCAGCAGTTGTTGAAACCTTCCAAACTTCCTGCAGCTCAGGAAGTGCAACATCAACCTTAGCATCTTCAACAAATTATCTTTTTTGCCTTGTGAGAATTGACAATTCACACTAACCTGCCGCCGTTGTGAATCTTGTTCTTCTTCAGGGAAGAAATATTCCCACATCATTTTGTACATTGTCTCTGTCAAATAAATCTTAAGGGGAAAAATCTTTACCTGCAGTAGAAAAAAATAAGGTTCTATTAAAATAAAGCAACGATCAAATATAGGAACTTTTCAAAAGGTGGAAATAACCTCTAGGGATCTCATAAAAACAATTTTATTAAGCACACATGAGCCTTCACACACAAAATGCTTGTGATATAATGTTTTCTTGAGTGGTTATCGTAATGTAAGCATTTGGAGACCATCAGAACCAAAAGAATGAAGAAACCTTCTAGTCCTTCCTTTCATTACATGCATTAAATACAGCGATGGAAGTTGTAATAAGAGGTACACAGGTATCATGACTGCTAACAGATATTTTCTTGATTTGTAACATTATTTGCTAATCGATCTGCACAGTGCAGTGTTATCCTCCTCTCCAGGGATGTCATTGGGGCTAAAGGTCAACATCATTTTGTTTAAACCAAATTATTTAACCAAATGGATGCATTTAGGTTAATGAGGTTGCTTTTCAAAAGAGAGATCAGTTCTCAGTTTTGTTTGGTTTGGAAAATGAAAGAAAAAAAATTCATTTGTAAATATTTGATTACATATAAGAAGCAGATTATTCTGGTTTTATCTAGCCAACGTTTTTAGAGTTCCACCTACCATTTTACCCAGCTCATCTCATAGACATATCTAACCCAAGTCTCCATATTCCAAAGGATGTGTGCACTGCCCTCACCGAACTCCATTCTCTTTCCTTGACAAAAGCACCTTGTATATTCTTTCATTTCATCTAAAACCCCTAGATTTCTAGTGGGAGCGAGACTGGAGACAGAACTGACAGGTGTATATATTTATGAGGCTTAGAAAGGGATGGAGATTAAATATAAAATGTGAAGAAAGGTTGAGAGGATGTATAGAGTGCTTGTTACCATATGCTCTATATAATCAATGTCAAAGGACAAATGGCTGTTAGCATATGTGTAGGAGTGGCTAGGTCTTCCATTTACAGCAACTTTTCTTGTAATGAGTTCAAAGGAAGAAAGATGGTGATGAGACAAATGGTGCTTGGGTGCGGTGTTTTGCTACACAGATTGCCGCCATTATTCTTACAAGTGGTTGACTAGCCACCTCAAAAGCTTTTAATTTCCATTATTTTTTTTTCCTGTAACGTTTCTTTTGGGTATCAGGAATTTGTTAGAATGCATGGAAGTCAGAGAGATCAGAGTGAGAAGGTGAAAAATAAATGGGATTTTGTTTTCCTCCAAGAAACAAAATTAGAGGTGATTGCTGTAGGCTGGTGAGAAGTTAATGGAGAAGCAAAACTGCCAAAGGATCTTTTCCAGCAGAATCGGTGTATGGATTCTTTGATGAACAGGTTTTTTTTTCCTGACTGGGGTTTCATTGGCCACTTTTAAGATTCTTACAAATTTTGAAGATTGAGAGCTTTATGTGGTTGTCTACACTGAGAGGGTTGTACAGGCCTTCGAATGGTGTTGGGTGGGTTTACAAAAACAACCAACAAAAAAAATATTATGAAGACAACTGACTTATCTGATGTTCTCATTTCATCAGTGTTTCGAGCTGTGCTATTCTGCTTCTTGGCATTTAAATGATCAGACACACCCAGCAATAAGAGCACTTTGCATGCACACACAAACACATGCACATACATGTATTCAATACATTCAGCAATAAAGAGGACATACATGTGCATGGCATATGTGTATTTATGTTAATATATAATGCCTATTCTTCATTGTCCTCTTTTAAATTCCTTTCTTCCTATTTAATCAGTATCCAGTAAGCTCTTGGATGAATGATCAAACAGGTGGGGAGAGGTTTAAACTTTCAAGGTTTCAACAGATTAGAATTTTCACATATGTAGTGTGCACCCTACATCTATTTTTGCTTGATGCTCATCATGAAGAGTTAATAATGGGGAAATAAAGGAGCACTGAATTGCCTGGAAAAGTTCAATACGCGAATTTCCATCCCTTGGAGCCCCTTGCTTTGCATCTACACGTAGCATGACTTCTCTGCAGCCAAAAACAATTGCATTTTGCTGAATAATAAATACAATATTTAGGAAGGTACTTAAAGCTAAAACAATTGAATGGGTATTAGAAAGGAACACAGATTAAACTTCTCAGTATCAGAATAGCAGTCTCTGCTCCATTTCAACAACCTATTGGATGACTACTAGCAATGCATTAATAAAGCAATTTTCAAATCATTCCTGAACCTAGATATCATTGTACTATGATCTGCTGGAAGTATCTGGTTATTTATTCAACAAATGAGAAACATGCATGGTAAACACAAGCCTCACAGCTTCTCACGGTGATATATATGATATATCAATAAAAAAAGAATACAGCACAGGTATTATGGTCACAATTAAAACCAAGCCCTTTTTTGTCCTCAAACAAGTTTTAACGTCCAAGGATTATTTATATGATATATGAGTTATATGATAAACAAGAAGAAGACATGCCTTGTAAATCAACAAATAAAAACTATGGAACACATTCACCACAGTGATATATATAACAACTATAAACAACAAAGTGGTAAATGAAACCACAACTCTCTGTAAATGATTAACCAATAACAAATAACAATGGAAGTAACCTAAAGTACCATTAAATGCACACAGATATGAAAGGTACGTACTTTCCCCAATCTGTTGGAGCATTCCATGGTGACAACACCATATCACACTTGGCATTAGACAAGCAGTTTCTCACGACAAAATACTTTGTTGTAAACAAAGCAACCCCAACATCCTTGTAATCCCGGTCAAAATCAAATATCTGTTAATAAAAAAAACCCATAAAAATAAACATCCTTGAAAGAATCAGATTTTTTAGGAAATAAGTAAATAAAGAATCAAAGCCCACCAAAATCTATTTGGAACCATATCAAACACAAATGTCTTATACCCTAGACTTGGACACCAAGCTCTAGTAACTATATGGCAGGTTCTTTTTCTTTTTAATAAACAAGAGAAGAGAGAACTTCTCATGAAGGACAGTTTTAAATACTACGTAAATGCAGTTACTTTGTTAGTAATTGAATGATAAGAGACCAAGAAATTGAGAGGAAAAGAAGGAAAGCTTTTGGTGCCCACCATGTCATTTATCTCAGCCTCTGCAAAAGTTTTACCATCTACAAGCATGCTCCAAACAACTTTATTAATTTTCAAAGATATACGCATGGCATAGGATGGACTTTTGTTTTTCTCCTTCTCCATCAGTCGTAACTGAGCAGCTTTCTGCAGAGCCATCCTTAGAGATACAGATGCCTCCTTCCTAGACTTCTTTGCACTTACAAGCTCTCTCTTTAGTCCTTGCACCTGGGAGCATGAATCTTGAATAGATTACAGTCTATAGCATACTGAAGAATTTATCAATAATACTAGAAGAAGATACACAAACAGAAACAAACTTTCGCACAGGACAGAAATATTCAATGCTGAAACTTTAGATTACATTCAAACAGCAAGCAACAGAAGATTCAGAAGAAAATGAGAGCCACAGAAACAAACCGTCTCACCTACTTACATATATCAATTACTATTGTCAAATAGCAGTGCATTCAAAACTAAACTTCAGATTTGAAATCTCAGCATTATTAATTGGAACCTATAAAAGTCATATTTTGGCTGCTATTTTTTTTCCAGTTGAATAAAATAAGCACTAAATTTCCTCTCCACAACCTCTTGTACATTCATTAGGACAGCATTGAGAAAATTCATGGCTAAGGCATAGAAAAGAACGTGCAGACTTTGAAAGAAGTCCATTCACCACAAATCTACACAGATTGCTATTTTCACTGAAAGGTTGCATCAATTAGCACATATATGAAAGTTAAACAAAGCAAGTGTGTGGCCATGCATGCCTAAAGTTACAGGAAGCACTTGACTAAGCTAAGCCTCAGTTCCAAACTCATTGGTTTATATGGATCCTTCTCCTCAATGTAATTCTGCAATGAGACAAGCTTTAAGCAAGCTGCTGCGGTGCTCTATCAGGTTTAACTTGTGTATTCAATAAGTGCTTATGAGGTTTACTTGAGTGACTATGTAATGAGCACATTATATATACATATAGTCCCTCAAACCTAAAAATAACACAAAGTGACCTGTTATCCTTTCAAGTGAAGGTGAAAGTTCAATGGAATTGCTCTAAACATTATGTTAGGGCGTGCTAGCAAAGGGATCCCTACCCTAGAACCACAACCACAACCAAAACAGTTTCAAGAGATGTCCAAATTCAAATATCATGTGAGATAGTGTCTCTCCCACAGTTTGAAGAGAGCATCAAAGTCCAACCTGGAAACAAACAGTATTTAAATAAAAGATAATTTTTTTTTATTTATAATTAACTTGATGATAATTCATGGAACTTCTAATTTTAACATTGTTCACCATTTTTTCCTCACCAGAGAGTATCTTCCACCAGTGACCATCCACAAGTCAGCTTCCTTTCTTGAAAGCGGGTCTCCAGAAGTATCGCTAAATAGAGACAATTTCCTGATGTCATTAAGAATCAACTTATGCTCCCGCTCTTTCTGTTCAAGGTTGATTTTCGCAAGTTCTACCTCTTCAACACCATCAGGAACCACCTCATCTGCCTCCTCTTCAACATCTCCATCATCTTCAGCAGGATATGACAGGCTGCTTTTTCTAGGCCTAAATAACAGACATTGCTCTAACCAATCAGGAGCAGAAATGCATTGATTTCAGGAGATTAGTTGAATGCAGTTAAGTATTCATAGATCAAAAGGTAGTTGCTTTAGGTGGATAGAATCTACAAGCCTAAACCTAGATTTTATTTGATGATATCTTCATTAATTGAAGTCTTTACAAATTAAAACTGACAAAGAGCCTACACATATTACTAAAAGCGATCTGAAACAGAATTTAACTGACAAGTCCAAGCATATGCCACAAAGTTCATTTCTAATCTACAATGTACACGAAACAAACATAAAAATAACTGTTTTGAGTTATCAGAGTCAACTACACGCAGATGGGAAAGGTGAAAAAGATGCACAAAAAGAAACGGAAAAAAAGCCCTTTGATGAACGAATCTCCAATGGCAATTCTACATGCATAAGATATGCCAAAAACATGACATAAAAGAACAAACTGGTTAAACTGAATGCAACTCAAAATTTTGAATATCAAAGAGTGTCAAGACATGATTCCTAAAATACATCTAAGAAAGGAGAAAAAATTCCTCACTTGGGGAGCCGTGCAAAGAGAAGATTAGTCAACACATCCAGCATAACCTGAAACTGCCGGGATGTCATTGTTGCCATTATATTATGAGAATTGAATGTAAGCTCTTTTAGAGGCTTGACCTACAATAAATGAAATCAAAGGTGAGCATATTGTTCAAAACAAAGAATTCAACTTGATAAAACAACCAGCATTTAAAATATTAACTTCAGAGGATTGCAAGGGGACATAAGTAAAATAAGTGATCAAACACAACCAAGCTCTTTGTATTTGATATGCAAGACAATCTAGAAAAACTATCCTATAGCATAACATTGCTGTTTTACCTTCAAGTCTGGAGTACCGCCTTTGTGTCTTGTGTACCGAAAGTACATATCACAAGGCATAAACACTCTTTCAAGTAGAGCACCAGTACGCTTTACTTTTGGAGAGCTTCTAAGAATTTTTGGAAGCCACTGCAATCCAGCCCCTGGATCAACATCAGTTGGTGCAACATGAGCCTGTACATGCTCCAACATTACAGAGAACTCCATGCGCTTCCATGTCATTTCAGGTACATGTTCAGGAATTTGTTGTACATTTCCATTGACCATTCCTTGTTCAATAATCTCATATCCAACATGAAGAATAGAATTAAATGATCGAGCTAAAACACGACCAGAAACGGCAGCAAGCAAGAATCTACCCTGGTGGAAAAAAAAATAGACCCCAAAGCAAAAGCATTGTTTGTTAGAGGTTTCATTAGATAAACTTAAACATACACATTTTATCGAGCAACTATGTTACATTTCCAGCACAACTACACTGCACAAGAATGAACCAGAATTACTGCAGAAACCTACATTACAAGAGAAATTGATATTCTATAGGAATTACTCGATTTCAAAAAACAGAAATTAGATGTAATAAAACCAAACTGATTTCCAACATAGTAATTTATATTTTGTTTCTTTTCCTTTCTTAAGCACAAAAATCCCTCACCCATAGGCTTCTGGTGTGCTTAGGATATCAGTGGCATAAAATAATCAACTGAATATTAATGAAAATAAAACACCAAAAATGAAAAAAGTAATGAGACAGAAGATAAAGCCACAAAATAGGACATTTAAAACAATCATGAAATTATTTGGTCCTCTTCTAATGTCTGAAGAATTTCTTACCTCCTTAGTCCTTGCTATAACTCAAATTCCTTTCTCACTAATAAAATCTTCTATGCATAAATTTTTGAAAAAAGATATGGACATGTAAATCATAACCACAGGAAAAGAGAAGAAGTTAATGACCACGTGAGCAAATATTTAAGAAAGTCATGGTTCAAAAGTTACATTGGCTTCTTCTGAATGAAGATTGAATTGTGGCTCCATAACATTCACCATGAAATGACGAGTCCCTTCTTCCTCAGAATCATCAATACTTCCATTTGTCACTGATTACAAAGCAAAAAACAGTAATGTTATGCTATATGGTAGCTTGTAGATCTCAATTAAGAAAACGTTCGTAGAAAATTGAGATTACAATCATCAAGTATATTTAAAAGAGTTATAAACACACTGAATAGCATTGCATCACACCAAAAAACAGTGAGAGTTCTGAAATGTTGCTTCTTCAATAAAACACGTGTATTCCCAAGTGAGATCCTTTAAACTGAAATCACAAGGTGTGCTGCTGACATACCAATTGAAGGAAATGACGAATTCTTTACTTTAGCTGAATGTGATGGAGATGAAAGAGTTCCTGAGGTCTCCACATGATGAGAAGGGGTATCTACTTTATGACTGATAGAAGGGAGATTGGAGATATCATCTTGAAGCACCTCAGATTTGGGATCTAACTGGTTCTCTTCATGCAATTTCCTCGCATTCTGTCGAGAAGGAGAAGGCTTAGGGGGTTCAAATGCTTTGGATATTCCGCCAACCCAGGACCAAACAGCATCCCTATTCTCAATAGTCCATAAAAGCTTGAGGCCATAAACAAAAACTTGCTGGCAGTTGTCAGCTATTACTACATTGTATCCATCATCATCACTTGGATCAGATCTTGTGTGATCATCACTCTCACTCCCATTTTCAAACTCAGACCTCACGTATGTCATCTCAAGGTTTCTTCTCCCAGCCTCTTGCCATGCTGATAACCTGTCAGCATCAGCCTTTCGCGACTGCCTTCTGATTGTAAAATAATCACACGACAAAAGAAATCCATCATCACGGTGCTTCTCAGTGCAACCACCCATATTATTGCGTTTCTCACTGGGAATTCTATTAACAGCTGAGGATTGAGAATTATTCCTGGTCATTTGAACTGCTTTTGGCACACTGTTAGAGTCCACTTTATCTAAGATAGCCTTGGGCATGTAAAGGTCGAGACCTTGGTAAACAAGATCAAGAGGATCACGCTTGCATTCAAAAGTGAACATCTGCTTACCCCGGCTATAACAGAGTTCATATTTCATCTTCGTCATGTTAAATGTAAGTCCTTTTGCCGGATCATCAACATCTAAAGGCATGTGTTTTATACAAGTAGGTGTAGCATCAATGCGGAGAAAAAATTCTGTCATCACCTTGTCTAATGATAAATTGCCTGATCTGATAGCTCTTGCAATTCCAAAGCGAGGCCATCGGGAGAAGGAACGTAATTTGTGTGGAGGGAGATAATTCATGTTCCAGAACTTAATCAGCCACGCTAAATCATGTGCACCAATATTCAAAGTTGGGGAAACTGTTGAAACATTTTCTGGCTTGTAAGGTAGATCATAGACAGTTCCATTTACAACTTTGCTATCTACTGAAGAGGAAGAAGGCAATTGACTCTCACACGAGGGAGGGGAGGGCCTAAAAGAGAAGTTCCATCGGAGGGACAGAGATGTAGACCTGAATGGATCAAAAACTTTTTCTCGAGGCTTCCCTTCAATTGGAAGTGCGTACAAGTAATGATTCAGTGGAGTTCCAGAATCACATTCCCAATCCATTGTGACTTCAAGAGTAAAGACCGGGGCTTCAAGTAAGGCACCAGATGCACCAGAAGGGAGTTTTAAGCCACAGCCGCTTGCCAGTTTCTCCAAACTGCTAATTAAAATCTTAAAATCCTGTGCAGACACATAAACACGACCATCTGATTGCTGGATCTTCATCAAACCAGATACAAACTGAAGTTGGTCAAGCTTTTCATAAGGATCAGTTGTTGCAAGAACGTGCCATCTAGTTTCAGAGAAGAATAAAGTGATATTTCCGTGAATATAGTTTCTCATATCATCCCACCATGGTAAGCTACGCTCCTTTTTTGGTGGTTGAACTTGTGGAGCATCAGAATTCCTAACACTTAGATTAGCTCTACGAAGAGCCACCATAAAAGCATAGCTCACATCAGCAAAAGATGGTTCATAACCCACTCCAAAAGACACTTCTCCTTTTTGAAAATGTAAAGGTAAATCAAAGTACGATTTAACTGGAGGAGTCGTGCCACTAGCGGAACGAAGCATGCGCACCTTTCTCCATCTCCCAATAAAGACATCTTGGTAAATTTGGGGCTGAAAACTTGTTGCCTGATTCAAAGGAGAAAAGTCATAATCACAGAGGGGGGAGGGGAGTCAAGACATAACATCACAGATGAATAGAGATGCAAATAAAGAAGAACAGATACTAGTTCTTGTGTTTCATACATTATTCTTAACAGGAAGTTTAGCCAGCCATCATATTGCACCTCACACTGGCAGTGGGAAAACAATATTACCGCAATTCTACTATTTAGACACACCACAAGCATTTGAGAAAAATCATGTCACTGACTTACTAGTCCCTTCCATTATCAAATACTGTAGCCAATAAAACAAATGCCTGTACCATAATATTTTTACGCTTTTCTAGAATGTTTCAAGCAAATACTATGAAGAGCACTGGAATGTGTTTAATTTCAGGAGAAAGGGGGCTGTAGTTAGTTATCCACTTAATTGAACAAAAAGTGGTCAATGGCCATAAAATAAATGCTCTGGTCAAATCTCTAATCTATCTGACTTCGCAAATAAATTAATTGGTGCAGACATATCGGAAATGTTGTTTAAAGGATACCCTTAAATTTGTTAACCACAAAACCTTTGGTTTCCGAACTTTATTCTCTACCATTTTTGGGTAGATTGTCAGATGATGACCTCAAACCAGTTACTACTAATTCCAGGGTATTTTAGTTAAAGGGATGGCCTCTCTCCAAAGTAGACCATCTCTCCATCCACATACATTCAAATATTTGGACCTCTTTTAGTAGTAGTTATTTGTCAACATACATAATAATTTTTTGGTTTGGTCTCACTTCAGCAGGCCAGCTAATTTATCTAATCTTAACTATGGAAATCAACTAAACTACTACGAAAAATAAGTTGAGATGGGAAGGCCAGCTATCAGCTCAGTATTGTGATAAATTTCATTAGTAGAATTCAAACCCATGGCATGATAGAAGTGAGTAATTGCTAGTAGATTTCATTTCCATTGTTCTTTCAATATGATAATGGAGAGGCCAGACAAGGTAAATGAGCATAAACTAGAGAAGAAAACTTGAAGCATCGTGGATTAGGGAAGGAAGGGAGGGTGGAAAGCAACTTTTAGTGTTACCTGCTGAGCTAGCACAACGCAACCTTCACATTTACCAGAAGTAGCAGCAAAAAGAGGAAATGTGTAATTTCTTAACTGAACAGCCAGATTCCCTGTACGCAAGAAAATATTACTCCCATAAAGTCGAGAAAATGGTATGTCATTCTCGCAACAAACAGGATCAAGTTTCTTCAGAACCTCTATCATCCCAGCATCTCCACCATCAATTCTTGTTAAACTTACTTCTAACTCTGTAGCAGAAATAGAAAGAAGAGATATTCTAGCAGTGCTGGGCTTGAAACCAGTCTGAAATCCTTCCACACAGGCACCCGAACCTTCTGATGTTACTAGCTTTTGACAGGCATTGTAATACGATCTAAATGACTGTTTATATATACCTTCTCGCAATTCCTGAATATTTGATGGGTTTTGCAGATCAATCTCAACTCCATTATACATAACCTTTCTTTCTTGACTAGAATCAACTGTTTCAGCAACTTTAGGACAATGGCTCGCTTTGGAAATAAATTCATCAAAGAATTTCAACCTGACAGCAAGCTCAGAAGCCTCGTTCTTCATCAGCTGATAGTGTTCATCAAGCCAACCCTGCATTGGTTCTTCCTCAATATCAGCTGTTAGCTTGCGTATAAAAAATTTTACACTTCCAAATTTTGCTGAACTGGACCTTTTGGGCTTTGAGGTTTCTTTCTTCATGGGAAATATCAGTGCAGTTTTAGCAGCAGTTATAAGCTTCAAACCCCGCCACATATCCTCAATGGAATCATCAATGGCGCGCAACTGCAACCTGTATGGCAGGCAGATATGAACATCAAGCCCTTGAATCACCCAGTCCCATGTCACGGAGGCTGGTATTTTTGCATCAGACAAGCTACTGGGAGTGCTAGGGATACGGGAAATTTGCATTCTGCTGCTTTTCAACACTCTAGACCCATTGAAACTGAGAAGAAGCCCTTCAAGAAGCAATCCTATACAGGCATTCTCAGAGAAAATTGACTGAACCTGAACCACTGCTTCAACCCCATCTCCAACCTCACCAGATATGGTGAGCATTTCCACATCAACAGCAAAAATGGATTCCCTTTTCTTATGCTTATCTAAATGTTCTGGTGCTGAAGGGGCTTCTTTTTTCTGATCAGTGTCTTTCATGTTAGAGGCATCTTCCTTGGATTCATTACCATAAACCTGGAGCTTCTGATGGTGTACAAGCAACCTCAATTGCAGAACTAGTTCAATTAATGACAGATGTACATCAGGCTCCCACCTGACTTTAATATCAGTAGCACTGAAGAGAGAGCAGATGGCAATTCCTTTAAGACCACCAGAACGCTGTACAAATTTTGCATTCTGCATGTCAAACACTGTAACCTTTGTATCAAGACTGCGTTCCTCCAAATATTCCTGATACATAGACCTTGCTCTTTCAAGTTCCATCTCTGTGGACTGTTTCTCCTTATTCATACACAGAGTAAAATGGAAAATATCAAGAGAAACAGAATACTTCAACTTCTTGCACTCATCAGAAACACTGGACATTATACTTGCAGTACGAGGAGTGCCATCATCCAAAACACTGATTATTACCTGACCACCCTGTGATCCATAATTGACACGCTTGGGATCCAGAACAACTGTGTTTTCCAAGCTTGTGTCACCACAAAAGTTTACAGAACAGCGTTCCAGATTGAATTTCAAGAATCGAGTCCCTTTCCCTGATGGTTTAGATGACCGACCACCTCGGCTCTGTGCTGTTCTTTTACCAGAAGCTGAAAGACTTTTCAAGAGAGCTTGAAAGGAAATGCCAGTTGTTATAAGTGATTCTACACGCTTAAAATTCAAATAAATACCCATTCCAGTGACATCAACATTAAGGACCAATTTACATCTAGAACCATCTTCTTCCGATGATTCAATGTCTTTCTTGCCCCAATCCAAACTAACCTTTGCTATGTGCATTAAGGCACCTGAATTTGATTCCATACCAAATGGGCTTTCCTTCAAGCATTCTTGATATTCATCTGCCATGTGCAAGTTTAATTCACCAAGTTCCATATGCACTGCAGTTCCCATGCTTGATATGTTATTTGCAAACACATGTGATGATTGGGAGCAGCCCTACACAAGGAAATTAAAAGTTAAGATGCTATATGATTGAGACTTGGAGGTTTCAAACTCAGAGTAAGCTAGCTTTCTGATATTGATGAATATTTCACAAAGATGGTGAATTATGAATTGGGCAGGGAGATATAGATGGCTGACTACTTAATTACACATCTTACCAGCAGTGTCTGTTGGGTGTAAGAGATACTAAGAGGACCAATTCCCAGATGTCCTAAACAGATGGTAGAAATGAATCCTTTAAGAGGAGAAAGGAGCAATTGAGATGAAAAAATCATTCACTCAGCCTAAAGCATAAAATTAAACTTTGATTGTATTTGTTTGGATGGCCCAACTAACCCTAGGTTTGCTATGCCACTAGATAAAACCCAATAGAGAGTTCAACTTCTCATCCTTCTGTTAGGTTCATGATTGAGAAGCTTGAAAGAGAAAAACAAAAGAATGTGGGAAATATCAATTTACTTGGAGATGCAAAAAAGACTCAAGATTTAGACTCTTTCTCCTTCTCATTTTTGCACTACAGTCTCTATACAATAACGAAACTTTTTAAAGTATGACCCTGAAATTCCTAAAAAAGGTGAAACAACCTGTCCGCATTAAATGTGACCCTGAAATTCCTAAAAAAGGTGAAACAACCTGTTCACAATAAATGTCTCAAGTCAAGTGTGAAGCAAGAGTGCAAATGACCTCCTACCATTCTGACAACTAGATTGACAAGTTCGAGCAATTTTTTCACCATCATGAAATTTAGATGCATTAACTCAAATGGTTCCCTTACAACATTGGCTAAAAAGGCTGGATAAATATTATAAGATTTCCACTTTTAAGATGCAAGGTCCAGTTACTGGAAGTGACTAAAGATAAATTATCATGTTGAGAGTTAAAATGAGGACATAAATTTTAAATACATGTTTTCCATGCTCTGGTCTGTGAGAAAGCGATGAAGTCATGGCTTAAATGATAGACAAACCTCTCCTCCAAAGAGAAGGTTGCAAGTTCAAAACCCCCCTTTCTCCCCTAAACTGTATAATAATAATAATAACAATAAAAAGGTTTCGGACTGAGGAAGATTACTAGAAAGTTAACAAACACAAAAAAAATCCTGCAGATATGGGGCACCAGCAAAATGCGAGAGCTAAGGTAAGAGCTCAGCTGTTTTCACAAAATTCAATACCTTTTAATAATTTAATATGCACATAACTTACTTGATACAGAGGCAAACCATTGATACTATAAAGCACAATAGTCATCTCAGGAGCAGAGACAGTACATGTCCACATGATGACTTTGGATTCAGTGGTCGGAGACCTAACTGGAGTAGATGTTTCCTCTCGAAGCACCATTTTTTTCTTCTTTGAGTGGTGGAGGCGCAGCCACGGCTTTAATCTGCTCATTATGATGTTGCACTGTGTACCTCCGAGCTTAACATCAACTTCTGCTCTAACTGGTGAGATTGGCTGAAAGTCGGAGCATCCAACGAATAAGCAAAGCAATAGGCATAGAATCATTAATCTGGAAACTGTTAAGTTCCCCAGCCTTAAAACAGATATAAATCACTCTGCTATTTTTGATACAAAAGTGCTCAATTTATTATTCTCTAACAAAAAGAAAGAGTGCATCCCTGGATCAAACAACCTTATTTATCTGATAGCAATTTTTTTTAAAATAGTTTTTTCTCAATTTATACATAAAGCCTTATGTTCTTTTTCTCAATAGGAAAAAATCACTTTAAAGAACTCTTAAGGACTTGTGACCTATAAGAGCAAGAAAATCCATGCATTCCTTCAATTGATCAGCTGTTATGACCCAACAAATCCACAATAGTGAGGATATGCACTCCCACAATGTCTGGCAACTAGAAAAGGGATCTGTTGACAAAGAGTATTCCCTTTTGTGGAGATGTCAAAATAGTCGTTATAATACTTCCAACAGAAAATAACAGCAACTAAGGTAACTTTGACCTTTTGATTCATTGAAAATATGATATAGATTTTTCTCAGTAGAAAGCTCTTATAAAAGCTACCAATATTGATGAGGTTCTTCTTCTGATAAGTAAGTGCCTTTTGATTAGGTTAAGAAGGCATTAAATACTAGATGCATATAAAACATAATGTAGGTTTATTTCGGTCAGTTCTTGAAGAGTTCAGAAGAAAGGGTAGGGTCCCATAAAACTATATGGGTGTAACACCAAGTTATAATCTGCCACCTGACCTGTGTTACAACAGAAAAATTAAAGAAAAATACTCCCACTGACAAGATGGAAATAAAATCTATCCTCACCACCATTCAAAGAAAACTAAATGATATGATAATCATCACACGTGACTCCATCAAGAACTAGGAATGTAAAAGTAAAAAAAAAGAAAGAATTATTCGGTTAAAGTCAATCTAAAATCAAGCCTGCTTTTCCAGAAATTAAAGCAGCCTGCATCAATTGCTTCCAAAACCAACAACTTGCACCATCAAAAGGCCAAATATGCAGCGAGAATGGGTTAAACCCCGACAACTCTTTTGAGGGTACTAAAACATCTAACTAGTGCCAAAAAACACAAACCAACAAGGATTATTTTTCCTCCTAGTTTAAGAAACCTTGAAAAGTATCAAATGCAGCAATCTATGTGAGCATCTCTTTAGTTAAATATGGAAAAGGTACCGTGAAACATGATAAGCGATTTTTTATATTCCAACAATGCTATCCAAGCATCAGCCAGTACAAAACAATATATGTTCAGCTAACAGCATAAGGAAAAAGTAAGCATCAAAGTCAGTTATCTGATTCAGCACAGTGATACAATTGCCCCTCACCATTATACATCTATAGGAAATCTGCTGAACAAAGATGCTAAACTGCAGTAATTGAAATGATAGGAATTACCTGTATAGGAATGTAGACAGATGAGACCACGTCGACTTTCAATATCTCCAAGACAGAAGTGCCAGCTTCTCTAAGAAGCTGAAATATAATGCAAAAAGCATGGTCATCAAGAGGCCAAACAGCATGAGAAATATGAAAATTACACCACCAAAAGAGCTCTGACAATTGTTATGCTCATACATGAATCTCACTGAAATCCATTTGAACTTCAATTAGTGTACTCTCTCCCACATCTTCAGCGGATCGTGATTTGATGCTCCTTAATTGAATGCCCATTATATTATTCTCAACAACAAGATCATGTTCTTGATGCACAAACCTAACATCCAGTTTCGGTAAAGTGAAGAAAACCTGTCACATTAAAATAAGATTATCAGTTGATTCCACTGGCATTCAGATTTTTAGGCAAAAATCAGGCTTATGTAGCACGTGTCTTATCTTGACACAGATGGCTTTTGTAATTTATATATAGATCAAGAATAACTCATAAAAGCTAAAATATGTTCTCTGACAAAAAAAATAGGAAGCTCAACGAACAATTAAAATTTTCAAATTTGAAGAGGCCTGCCATGTAAGCTTAGGATAAGATAGGAAATTGAGAGCTAAATACTACTAGACTTTTTGAGCATGAGCAAACTCTAGGAACAACTAAATGTGAAATATGGAGGGTATTCATGAGAGAGGATGTAGCAAATCAACTACCGAGAATTACAACAAATCAGCAAGAATTACAAAAGCACCATAATTATAGAATTAGAGGATCTAGATGAGCAAATACCAGCTTTTCATGTTGCATATATAGCCTTATTCTAGCATGAGATATGAAGTTGCATAGACAAAAAGAAGCAACTGAAATAGAAAACAGAAGCATGAAGACAGAGAGGGCATGTGGTAATCAGCAATCCCATCTAAATGGCATAAATAGAAAGCCCACCAACCTTTTCTGGAAACATGGAAGCATACTTTGTAATTGCTACAAGTTTTGATTGTTTGTTCTGTTGATTTTTAGAGACTGAAGAATCAGCAACCAACTCTTTATCCGTATGAGCAAAGGCATCGGATGAACTCTTTTTTCTTGAAAGCAGTTCCTCATTGAGATTAACAGTGACCTCTCCACTGTTAATGTCCACATTCTGGATTATTACACCTACTTCTCTACATCCAAAACAGACATACATAAGAACCTTTAATTGACAGACCAGGCATGTCTATAACTAGAGCTGAAATAAGAGGCAAAGACATTCTATAGAACTTTTAACAGGAAGAGAGCAGAAAGAAATGCATCCAAACTGTCAGAACTGAATTAAAGAACATCCTAAAACTCTGAATATCAGCAGTGGTAATCTTGCCATTAATCAATCACTGATTGATAGAGCAGTTATGATCAGATTTCTGACAACTGCAATTAAAGGAAAAGAACATATCAAGAGAAAAATACCTATCATGATTAAATTCACAAGAGAGAGAGAGCTCTTCGCAGAAAAAAGCAGCAGAAGACCTGTCCATATTACCAAATGCCACCTCTCCTGAAGAAATACATCCTCCATTGTTGAAGTTAGGCATTTGGTCAGAAATGATGCGTGGTTCACCCATGTGGATAAGAACAGGTGATATGTTAAGCTTGACATACAGATTTGGCTTGGATCCCCCATCTTTGGATATATCTAATCTCAGTTCCTTGACATCAATTGTAGCTTTGGGTGTCTGCCATGTTTCCAGAAACAATTTTTGATATAAAACAGAAGAAAAGGGGGGGAATGATAAGTGAGTAAAATATAAGTTAATATCACAAATTCAGAAAGAAAGGTGCTTTAAGAACCTCCAGGTGTACTTTCAGCACCACCTTTTCTAGCATTGCATGAGCAGTAGCTGTCTTAGCACATTGTTATGCCCAATCCTTTTAAAGAATCATGTTCAAGTCTCATTGTCAAAAAAATTAAAAAAAAAAAATCAGACTCCAACTACTAGAGGCCAAGCAAACCAGTAGGTCGAGAGGCAGGTCAAGATCAAGTCAGGTAGAACCAAGTTTACATTGACCAGGGTTTAGTCCACAAAAATTGGAACAAAATGAACTTGTTTCAGCTGTTCAGATTGATACTAAACACAAAACCAAAACATTTACTAATTTGACTAAGATCAGATCAGTTGATGTGTTAAACATTTACTAATTTGACTCAATCAATACATGAAATTAGCTTTCAGTTGTGGACCCTGCAAAAACTACAGCTATACTCCTTCTTGATAACTTATAAAGAGCTAATGCAATCAGCGCATATGTATTATTTTTAAACTTATTCCAATTTACTTATCTTGTGGAAAGGATACATATATAACTAACCTCAATTACATCAATAGGAGGAGGATTACTAGAAGCTAAGCAGATTTTTTTATATAAAAAAAAATGCTCATTTAACAAGTTGTTAAGAAAATGTGTCTTTCTAAATTTTCTGGTGCTTAATTTTGTAAATTCATTTTTATTCACCTTTAGTAAAAAAATATTCTTTTATTAAACAAAGAGGAGGAAAAAAAAGAAATAGATGGAAGCCAAATAATCAAAAACCAATACAAAATTGAAAATAAAAAACAACAGAAATTGACAAAATGATCAACTACAAGTTGTATGCTATATTTTACCCATGAAATGAATGGTGAAAAACATATGCTATTCCCTTACAGTAGTGACTATTAAAAATACTCACCTTCACAGCCAAATCTGTCACAGAAACTGACAAAAATCTTGCGACGTTAGCTAAGACCATCCATTTTCCCCTGCCTGAAGTGCGCGGTCGGGGTCTCTGAGTTTTTGTTTTCTGTGTGCCTCTACTAGAAGGCCTCATTACAATCTCCAGGTCACATATTAATACTTGTAGCTTGGGATCCCTGGAAATGAAACCCACCCCGAGTTTGACCAAAGACTGACGTATGCTAAGTCTAACCTCACCAACTGATATAGACTCAACAGGACCCTGTAAGTTATCAAGTTCATAACAAAATTAATTGCATGGTCCGATGCTTCATACACTAAACCAGTATATTCTTTGAGGAGAATACACTAGGTTCTTCATCTCAAACTCACAACAACATTTCAATTCTAGTAAAATTGGCTCATTGTATATTTGAAGTCAAAATCTACTTTTGAGTGACAGACAGTTTGTAGATTCCAGTTAAGAAAATTCTTCCAGACCATGGAATCATTCAACCAATATAAGCCAATGTGAATTATGACCAGCGGATAACCCTACTTTTACAAGCCATTCATTTATTCAATTTTATTTTTATTTTTAAATGGAACGAGGATTTAGTACAATGTCAAAAGAGGTGATCCTCTCTAATTCACTCTTAAAAGAACAACTAAAATGGAATCAATTTTTTAAAAAGGGACTGACCTTTCTAAACTTCACCACAACATCCCTCAAACATTTCCATCCCCCAACTCGAAATCCAACAGATGCCCCCAAGATCCGGCTTAAAATCCAAGCCATCAACCTAGAAGCAAAACTGCAAAGAGATGCACAATAAAAATTAATCTAATCTCAGCACGTAAAACTGCCTGTAACTTTGAACGAAGCTTATCTACCATCAACGCTAAGGTAACTGAACAGTATGTCTTAAACCACAAAACATCAAACAAATTGTTAAATCCAAATAATCTATCAAAACATAATCATATACTTCTCCTTGTCTCCTTCTAGTAACATTAACATGACTCCTTCATTCAATTATCCATCTTCATGGCTTTAATCATGAACCATAGTCAACTACATTCTATCAACAACACGCAAAAGAAAAGGTTATTTACATTCATTCACGCGCCTAAATTACCAGCCATTTCAATCCATTTATGCTAGCGATCATCAATCCAAATTTCGACGCAGTAAAAAAAAATTGATCTTAATTGAATGACTTACATGAAGAGCAACCACAAAGTGACGGAAAGCGACAAGAAACCGAAGAGAAACTTGACAGGCGAGGCTGCCATTTTCGTAGTTTCTCGACTTCCTCCACTGCTAATTATCCAAATAATAAGCCACAAAATAATATTCAAATACAGAAAACTCTCTGTGCCATAATTTCAGGTCGCAACCCACAAATGCATCAAAATAGAATAATCGAAACCCTAAAAAAGCTAAATTTCTTCACAGTTCTTTTTTCCATCTTGCGAGTCAATTGAGAGAAAGCCGCGTTGATCGCGTTCGTTTTTCTTTTTTCTTTTTTATTTATAAAAGCGTAGATCCGATCCGTGAGACGCTCGTTGATCACACACTGAGAGAGACATGGAAGAGAGAGAAAGACCGTATTTATTTTCTTTATTCTTTTTACCCTTTTTGAGGGGTTTTATCAGGTGTAATGAGGGTGCAGGGATTATAGTGTGGAGGGATGTTTCTAGGGAAACGTGCTTCAGATGTCGTTGTTGGAGGGAACGTGTCCTTCGTAACTGGGTTGATTTGGAGGCCATTTTGTCAGCGGAGAGTAAAGAGTAAAGACAGCGTTACGGGCACGCAAATAAACTACACGTGACGGTTCAAAATCATTGGTCCACGGTGGAAATTCTACCGTTAAAATGGGCGTAGTTGAACAGAAGCCCGTTATTGGAAGCGGACCAATAAGAACAGAAGCCCAAATCAGCAATTCTACAAAGATCCTACCAGTTGGCCCAAATTAGCAATACTATATTTACTGGCAATAAAGAACAAACCTCAGCGTTCAGAGAGAGCGGAAGGGGAACCCTAAAACCCTAGTTCCTCTGTTATTGTTGACCGCTAACAGAAAAATGGAGGACGCTACTAAAGAAGAACAAAGTCAAATCATAGGAAAGTTAGCTTTCGATATTTTCAATTCTCAATATGATAATTGAATTAGGGTTTGATGTTTTTATTTTTATGGATTTAACTTTTAACTCCTTTTCTTCTCTTTGTTTTTTTTTATTAGTGCATGGAGCTCCACACTTAACTATATTTTTTCTGCTTTTTTAAAAAACATCAGCGCTGTCTTAATTAAAATACTTTTTTCATGTTAGGAAAACTTTAACTTAGTCTGGAACATAAAAAAGACTATTCATGGATATTTTTGACGGGAGCGATCTTGAAGATTCATTTGCATGGAGACTGTTCATGGAGGTTTTTATCGAGATCAATCATAGAGATTCATGATCATCATTTATGGAGCCTTTTCATCACTATTGGTTATGGAAATATGTTTAAATGCATGGTGGTCAATCTAGCTCCTCCTTAATTTCATCGTAAGTTTTGCCATATTTGGATAGGATGGTGGTGTTGGTCTCATGGCATAAAAGGTTAGTTTTTCCCAGACTGATGTTACGAGTGTACTTCAGCATTTTTCTATGTGAGGATGTTTCCCTTTGTCACGTGAGTTGTAATATATTCAGGGATATTGATAATGAAGCATTATTGGTTGGGAAGTTAGCATCCTTCTCATGTCCCACCTTTCCAGAATATCTACCAAGGAAATAGCTAAAAGACAATTAAAGAAGGTATAGGAAAAGGTAAGAGTAAAAAAAACACAATAAAGCAAGAATGGCCACACACACACATAGAATTGGGTAGAAAAACAAAAAACATGGCGGATAATAATTTAGAAAGAAATAGAGAGGCAACACAAAAATATCATCTAAGAAAAAAAAAATTAAAAAAAAATATAGGCAAGGAAATCAACACCAGAAGCAATGAATGAGCTAAACACACAAACCCAATTAATTTGTGCTTAAATGAATACCAGTTATCGTAGAGAACGCTAGATTTTTTTATTGATACCAGTTATCATAAAGAACGCTAGTTTTTTCTTCTTTTTTATTTCCACTGTACCAGAAAGAGAAACCTAATTAAAGCATACATAACAACAACTTATAAAGAAAAAAAGAGAGCAAGACCTCACCTGAGAAACAAAAACTATGAATATAGGCAGGGGAACCAGCAATGGCAACAATAAATGGTTTGAATCTCCAAACAAATAAAACAATAGAAAAAAAACACAAACATTTAAAAAGCGTTTTGTTTTTGTATTTTAAAAGTGCTTTTAAAAAAATTTAAAATTTTTTTATTTTTTTCTTTGCTTCAAATTAATAGTTTTTTGATGTTTTCAAATTATTTTTAAGTGCTGATGTCAAAATGATTATTAAAAAATAAAAAAAATATTATTTTGATGCATTTTCAAGTGAAAAATATTTTGAAAAACAATCACAATTACACTCTCAAACAGGCAGAGAAACAAATAAGGAGTGCCAAAAAAAAATGACTATTGTTTATAAAATAATATGTCCTCAACTATGGCTAGCCAAACATCATGATTTATGGTGATCTGATCCTATACTTTGATACTAATAAAGTTCTATGTAAGTCTACAATAACATCATCTTAATTTTCAATTCCTAGTTACCCAACTCTACTTAGCGTTTG